>JGI20225J20221_1000238_pt1 | contig 124969 bp, 94 predicted proteins | sample BioMet4_FD_20221 | JGI IMG/M metagenome (IMG submission 20221) | reverse complement strand
GTACTGCGTAACAGTGGAAGAGTAGATAGCCGCCGTCTTCAACAAAGACAAGTATGAAAAGGAGCTGGTCCCAAGGGAACAGCTCCTTTTTCTGTTTTATGATTTGAGAGGATGCTTTTCTTGAAGAAACTTCTTTCAATTTAGTGTCTCTTCTCGAAAAAATAGTATCTTTGTATGCTTTCGAAAGATTCCATTTTTTTGTTAATGCTATAATATTCCCTGTTATACACAGTTTATATATATGCTTATTAGCGGAGATTAATTGGAAGATAATCTTATTAGTGTTTGAATATCTATGCAGAGTATATATGATTCTCGTCAAAGATTGAAGTACGTATTTATTATTACGGCTGTGTTGATTGCAATCGTTTCTGTTGTTGTGTCAGACATTCTGATAAAGGACCTAGCAAAAGAAGAAAGACAGAAAATGGAAGTTTGGGCTGATGCTACCCGTTTGACAGCAAGTATGGATAGTGCGGTGGACATGTCTCTCGTTTTGAAGATTATTCAAGGCAATACCTCTATACCGGTGGTTTTATGTAATGAGAAAGATAGTATTATTGCAGATAAAAATATTGATTTTCCCGATAAGGAGGATATTGAAGCATTTAAGAAAGCTAAAGTAAGAGAACTGAAAAGTAAGAATAAGATTGTCATAGACATGGGTGATAATTCCTTTCAATATGTTTATTATGACGATTCTATTATTTTAAAACGGCTTCTTATTTATCCCTATGTGCAATTAACTGTCGTATTTGTGTTTATCCTTATTGCTTTTTTGGCTTTAGCTAGTACAAAAAAGGCTGAACAAAATAAAGTTTGGGTTGGACTATCAAAAGAAACAGCTCATCAATTAGGTACACCAATATCTTCTTTGATTGCTTGGATGGAATATTTGAAGACAAAGGATCTTGATCCTTCTTTATTGGAAGAAATGGGAAAAGATGTGAAGCGTTTAGGCACTATAGCAGAGCGTTTCTCGAAAATCGGATCAAATCCAGAGCCAGTACCCGTGGATATAAATTCAGCCATTCAATCGGCAGTAGGTTATATGCAAACACGTATCTCTGCAAAAGTACAAGTGATAACTCTACTTCCTGATAAGTCTATTTTTGTACTGATGAATGATTCTTTATTTTCATGGGTGATTGAAAATTTGACAAAGAATGCTGTTGATGCAATGGAAGGTCATGGTAAGATTACTTTTCAGGTGGAAGAAAAAGATAAAATTGTTCGCATTGATGTTTCGGATACAGGAAAAGGTATCGCAAAATCTAAATTCAAGACGGTCTTTAATCCTGGATATACAACGAAGAAACGTGGATGGGGTCTTGGATTGTCATTGGTAAAAAGAATTATAGAATCATACCATAATGGCAAAATATATGTAAAAAGTTCAGAGCTTGGTAAAGGGACGACTTTCCGTATAGAATTGCGTAAATATAAGGTTTGATTCATTACATATAAAAAATAAAAGAGAGGTATTGCATTTATTAATAGAAAATTCGTACCTTTGCACGGTTTTACACAAAAAGCTTTGGGAAAATTTAAATTATACGATATTGATTTGAAGAATCTCACTCCAGGAGTCCATGAATATGAGTACTTACTGGAGAATAAGTTTTTTACGGATATCGATGGCGATCAGGTCAGGAAAGGAGAAGTAAAAGTTCATCTTACTGTTAACAGATTGTCGGTGATGTTTGAGATGAACTTTCAGATTGAAGGAACGGTATTTGTACCGTGTGATAGATGTTTGGATGATGTTGATATTCCTATTAGTACACACAATCGTTTAGTTGTCAAGTTCGGCAAGGAGTATTCTGAAGAAAGTGATGAAATTGTGGTAGTACCTGAAGAAGAAGGTGATATTAACGTAGCGTGGTTCCTTTATGAGTTTGTATCGTTGGCTGTACCTATGAAGCATGTACATGCTCCTGGTAAGTGCAACAAACAGATGTCTTCAAAGTTGAAGAGACATTTGGCAAAAAGCGTCGATGATACAGATGAAGAGTATGAGAATACAGGAGAAGGAGAAGATGTCGATATAGATATCAATGTAGAAGAGGAGTCGTCTACAGATCCGCGTTGGGATGGTCTGAAAGGATTACTAGAAGATGATAACAATTAAATAAATAAAAAAATGGCACATCCTAAAAGAAGACAAGGTAAGACAAGAACAGCCAAGAGAAGAACTCATGACAAGGCTGTAGCTCCAACAATGGCTATATGCCCGAATTGTGGTGCATGGCATGTTTATCACACAGTATGTGGTGAATGTGGCTATTATAGAGGAAAATTGGCTATTGAAAAAGAAGCCGCTGTCTAAGTCTGCATTGATTGGCAGATTAGAAAAATAGCCCTAAAATCTTTTTAGGGCTATTTTTTAATTAAGAAATAGAACATCATATATAATAAGCTATGGATAAAATAAATGCGGTGATTACAGGTATCGGAGGCTACGTTCCTGATGATGTATTGACTAATGAAGATATTTCAAAAATGGTTGATACTACTGATGAGTGGATTATGACACGTGTAGGAATTAAAGAACGCAGAATATTGAGAGGTGAAGGGAAAGCTACTTCGTATATGGGTATACAAGCAGTTAATCAATTGCTCAAGAAAACCGGAGTTAAGCCAGAAGAAATTGAAGCACTTTTGATGGCAACAAGTACGCCAGACCATCATTTTCCAACAACGGCTTCTATAATATCATATCATACCGGATGCGTTAACGCAATGACTTTTGATGTACAAGCAGGATGCTCTGGTTTTTTGTATGGTTTGGAAACCGGTTCGAATTATATTCGTTCGGGTCGTTACAAGAAAGTAATAGTTGTGGCTGGTGATAAGATGACAGCTATAACAGATTATACTGATCGTACGACGTGTCCGCTATTTGGTGATGCTTGCGGTGCTATTCTGCTGGAACCTACAACAGAAGAATATGGCGTTTTGGATACTTTATTGCGTACAAATGGCGAAGGTTATTCTCATTTGATGATGAAATCTGGCGGATCTTTGTATCCACCAAGTTACGAAACAGTAAAGAATCGCGAACATTTTGTTTGGCAGGATGGTCGCTACGTGTTTAAATATGCCGTTTCCTATATGGCTGATGCTGCTGCAGAAGTTGCAGAACGCAATGGATTGAAAGATGAAGATATAGCTTGGGTTGTACCTCATCAGGCAAATTTGCGTATCATTGATGCTACAGCTCGTCGTTTAGGTGTTGATATGAGTAAAGTTATGGTCAATATTCAAAAATATGGAAACACTAGTGCAGGTACAATTCCAATTTGCTTGTGGGAGTGGGAAGATAAATTGAAGAAAGGCGATAATTTGATACTTGCTGCTTTTGGAGCAGGATTTACTTGGGGTGCAATCTATTTGAAATGGGGTTATGACGGAAAAAAAGCATAAATCCGGTTTTGTTAATATAGTTGGAAATCCTAATGTCGGCAAATCCACGTTGATGAACCGATTGGTAGGAGAGCGTCTTTCGATTATTACATCGAAAGCTCAAACTACACGTCATCGTATTTTAGGTATTGTTAATACAGAAGATATGCAGATTGTGTATTCCGACACGCCGGGAGTCTTGCATCCTAATTATAAGCTGCAGGAGTCAATGCTTGATTTTTCCAAATCGGCGTTAGATGATGCCGATGTTTTGTTGTATGTAACCGATGTTATTGAGACCATCGATAAGAATGGGGAGTTCCTTGCTAAAGTAGAAAAAATGACATGCCCTGTATTATTGTTGATTAATAAGATTGATCAGACAACGCAGCCAGAACTTGAGAAGATTGTAGAACAGTGGAAAGAACTGCTCCCACAAGCTGAGATTATTCCTATCTCAGCATTGTCGAATTTTAATATTGATCACGTAAAACATCGTATAGAGGAATTGATGCCTGAATCGCCTCCTTATTTTGAGAAAGATGCTCTTACCGATAAGCCTGCACGTTTCTTTGTCTCGGAGATTATTCGAGAAAAGATACTTCTGTATTATCAGAAAGAAGTTCCGTATGCAGTAGAGGTTGTCATTGAGCTGTTCAAAGAAGAGGAGTCGTTGATTCATATCAAAGCACTTATTGTGGTAGAACGTGAATCGCAAAAAGGAATTATTATTGGTCATGGTGGACAAGCTTTGAAAAAAGTAGGTGCCATGGCAAGAAGAGATATCGAACGTTTCTTCGAGAAAAAGGTTTTTCTCGAAATGTATGTAAAAGTTGAAAAAGACTGGCGTAATCGAGACAATTTGTTGAAAAGTTTCGGATACGAACCGGAATAAGCCGGGCACTTATAAAGAATATAACGAAAGTAGTTTATGGGAAGTATTGTTGCAATAGTTGGCAGGCCCAACGTAGGAAAGTCCACTTTATTCAATCGCCTTACGCAAACGCGTCAGGCTATTGTTGACGAAGCGGCAGGGACCACTCGCGACCGTCAGTATGGCAAAGTAGAGTGGACCGGAAAAGAATTTTCTTTGATTGACACGGGTGGATGGGTGATAAATTCAGAAGACGTGTTTGAAGAAGAAATAAACAAACAGGTGCATATAGCTGTAGAAGAAGCTGATGTTATCTTGTTTGTTGTTGATATTGAAGGTGGAGTTACTGATTTGGATTTGGAAGTAGCCAATATCTTGCGTCGCTCGAAGAAGCCGATTATCGTTGTAGCAAATAAAGCCGATAATTATGATGATCATCCTGAATCGGCCGAATTCTATTCTTTAGGCTTAGGTGATCCTTTCTGCATTTCAGCAGCTAATGGTTCTGGTACGGGCGATTTATTGGATAAAGTTTTACTCCTTTTACCAAAGGATTTGGTTGATCAGCCTGATGAAGAACTTCCTCGTTTAGCAGTTATCGGCCGTCCTAATGCAGGAAAGTCTTCTTTGATTAATGCATTTATTGGTGAAGAACGCCATATCGTGACAGATATTGCAGGTACTACTCGTGATTCCATATATACTAAATACAATAAATATGGACTCAACTTTTATTTAGTTGATACAGCAGGCATTCGAAAGAAAGGTAAGGTAAATGAGGATTTGGAATATTATTCTGTAATCCGTTCGATACGTGCTATTGAAAATTCAGATGTTTGTATTTTAATCCTTGATGCCACGCGCGGTATAGAAAGCCAGGATATGAATATCTTTTCTTTGGTTCAGAAGAATAAGAAAGGACTGGTTGTCTGTGTCAATAAATGGGACTTGGTTGAAGACAAAGATCAGAAGGTTATTGATTCATATGTAGGAGCTATTCGTGATCGCTTGGCCCCGTTTACCGATTTTCCTATTCTTTTCATTTCAGCACTTACAAAGCAACGTATCTTTAAAGTATTGGAGACTGCTAATACCGTTTACGAAAATCGTAAACGCCGTATTCCTACTTCCAAACTCAATGAAGTTTTGCTGCCAATTATAGAAAATACACCACCTCCTGCGTGGAAAGGCAAATATATCAAGATTAAGTATGTGACACAGCTTCCAAAGGTAAGCGTGCCTTCATTTGTTTTTTTCTGCAATCTTCCACAGTGGATCAAGGAACCGTATAAACGTTTTCTTGAAAATCAGATACGTGAGAATTGGGACTTTTCAGGAACGCCTATCAATGTGTTTATAAGAGAAAAATAGAAACTTGTACTTATAAAGGTGTTTTGAATGTGATTTACCGATAAAGAATTTTTCTTTATCGGTTTTTTTATTCTTATTATTTTATAAAAGTCTTCATTGATTTTGAATGAACAATAATAAAGTTTATCTTTGTCCAAAAGTAGGGAAACCTTAACAGAATTTCCTCCTAACAAACTATTATTAACTAAAAAAATATTTGCGATGATCTTATTAACTATGAATGATGAAGAGCTTAAGAAGAATGCTTTTCGCGATTTTTTGGAAATGCGTACTAAAATTGAAGTCCTTTTTGATCATTTCCGGAAAGATTTGAAATTATTTGAATGCCAAAAAAGAATGGTTCATTCACTTGTGCGCAATCATACAATTCGTACAAGGGCCTTGAATGTTTGGCATGTTCACTTTAGTTGTGGGGGTTGTGATAGTAAGGGGAGAGCTTTGCTGTCGCAAGTCATTTATATGCCACTTCAACGTGAAGATAGAGTTGATTATTTATTTATCAACAATATGGATTATTTTATTTTGGAACGTGTAACTGCCCATTTTCTGCAACGATACAAGGAACGTTATATCGATTACAATAACATAAATCTCCAAGGAGTCCATCCTGCTTTATATTTCTTTTTTAATAACAGCAACAGACAGATGATTAACTATCAACCTGATAGTTGGACTGATGAAGATTTGAAAGAAAAACGTATATATATATCTAATCAAGGATTGTTAGTAACCAAAGCTATCAATGATATTGTCGTGTATATCACTTTTTTGGATCATGATAATTTGTCTCGATATAAGGCTGAGATATTTGAAGAAGAACAGGCCTTTCTAACTTTCAATTCACTTTGCGACATAAAAGAATGTAGAAAGAGAAGATCCCTTTTGCATAAACTTTTGTCTGATTCTGCATACATTAATCTTTTGAAAAGGCGATATTATAGGAAAGAGCTAAGTCCTGAAGCAGATACTTTGAAAAAGGATTTTGATGAAATGCTAAGACAATTCAAGGAATTTATCGATAGAGATCAGGAATTGTCAAAGCCTTTTCAAGATGATTTTGTTAAATGGCGATCTACGACAGATAGTATAAATTCAAAATCAGGATTTGATTTTTCTAATCTCATATATTAATGAGGTTGGAAATCTGATATAGTCAGGCACGGATTTACTGTTTTAGAATTATTATTCGAAATCAGTTGAAGTCCGTGCCCGAAATTTTTATAGTGAATTGATCATTGATTCTAATTCGTTGACCATCACATCGGCAGACTGTTGTGTTTTTGACAATCCTTCAGGAGTGAACTTTGAAACGATTTGGTTCAATTTGTTCAATTCGGCTGTTTTGCCTTTGCTTTTCAGCTCTTCGCGAAGGATGCGAATCTTTTCGCAGTCCTGAATACCTTCGGTCAAACGTTCAAACCGGATACTGCTTCTTGGTCCGGGATAAATGCTGAAGCAATCGCCTGCGCCCCAGCTGCGGAAACGTGAATCGCGCAGAGGATCTTCGGGCCAACTGTTTACTGCCCAGCGCAAGTATCCGTCGTAATTACCTGCAACGGCATGAATGGCAGTCCATGTAGCTTCTGCTGGAGCCGAGAATGTGTACATGTTCGGGAATGTTTCAGCGCAGCAAGTATAATAAGTACTGAACTGTCCTTTCTTCTCTCGTTCGGCTTTTATGTCGGCAGGATAGTTGTTTCCGTAAGGAATACACAAGTCGTAAAGATCTGCCTGAATTTCCGGATGATAACCACCGGCAAGTGATATTTTAAAGTCTGGATCTGCACCTTTAATTACTTTTATGGCTTCGCGCATAGCTTCCATTGGACGTTCGTCCATAGCAATTGTCGTTTTTCCAAACCAACCTTTATCACGCAGGTGGCGTGCGAAATCTTTTAAGAAGACGGTCCAGTAATCCGAATAAGCTTTTTCACCAGGTTTCGCTTTAACAAAGGTGATGCTGTTGCTTGCCTGATCAAAATAATCGAATGATAATGCCCATGGAATCATTGTGTAGCAGTTTATCTGCTGCGTGATGCCGACTTCGTTCATCATAAATTCTACCCAGCGGTCGAATACAGTATAATCGAAACTCCAGCTTCCGTCCATCTTTTTCATGCGGAACACCATGCTGTAGAATGGATCTTGCGTCTGTCCGTTCCACGGTTTATACATGATGGTTGTCGTGATTACTTTTTGTCCGGCATTAGCCAGCATTTTCATGATCGGGAGCATTGCATCAAAATGTTCTTTACTCCAGAGTGGAACTTTATAATAACGTGCTACTGCGTACGGGTTTTGCCACAAGTCGAGATGAAATTTCCAGTCTTTCGGGTCCGGAAGCGTGCGGTTCAGAACAGCTATTTCGACTTTCAGTGTCATAGGTTTGAAATCTTTTCCGGAGACAGTTATTGTCCCTTTATACGTACCCGGTTTGGTGTTAGAAGGAACACTGACGTTCATCCATATCGGTTGTGAAGTACGTGCTTCGATGTCGCGAACTTTGACGATATCTATCGGATCGGCTACCAATGACGAATCCCATTGTGTTTTGTCCGGGCGTTCACTGCAAGTACCTCTTCCGTTTTTGTTCAGTTCGTCGGTCATCGTGTAACGTACGAAGTTCGCTTTTATAGCAGAAGCAGGAATAATAGCGGAACCGTTTTTCAGATTGCTCGTAGTGATAGTTGCTTCATGCAGAGCCGCTTTTGTCCAAAGTACAGCTTGTGCATTCACCCGTTCTCCGCGCCAGGCTTTGAGCTGTTTGCTTGTTTGTTTTGTGACTTGCGGAATACATAGTTTCTTGTAACGTGTATCAATCGAAGCCCAGCTGAGTTGCGTGGCAACAGTTAGTTTGCTCCATGTCGCTTCACTGTCATGTGGCTTCGTATCAGTCAGTTCCTGATAGTTGCCTAACGGATAAATTTCGGCGTTCTGTGCAAAGCATAATGGCGTTGCTGCCAACAATGCACAGAGAATGAATGTGTGTCTCATTGTATATCGTTTTATAAACTTGATGTTTTGCAAATATAATGATTTTATTTCAATTGACATCAGGTTTACAGATTGATGTCCCCTTGATGTAAAATAATAAGATAAGAAGCAAAGCTCAGCTGTTTCATTATTTTAGCGATCGAATGACGCGGCATGGGTTGCCGACGGCCAAAACGTTTGAAGGAATTGATTTGGTAACTACGCTTCCGGCTCCAATTGTTGTTCCGTCGCCAATGGTTACACCGGGAAGTATGATGCTTCCTCCGCCAATCCACACATTGTTACCGATACTGACAGGAGCCGTTTGGCATTTCCAAAAGACGTTGCCTTTGCTCACGCGTTCAGAAGGATTCAATGGATGGAACACGGTATATATATGTACGCCCGGACCGATACCCGAATAGTCGCCGATGGTTATTGTGTTACAATCCAGAAAGACGCAGTTCATATTAATCTCCACAAAGTTTCCGATATGAATATTCTCTCCATAGTCAACGAAGAACGGAGCAGAAATCCAGACTCCTTCGCCCCGCGAACCGACCAACTGTTCCAAAAGCGTATTAATTCTTTGCGTATCTGTTGTCAGTGTGGCATTATACTCCTGTTGCAGGCGCTTTGCTTCGTGCCATCTCTTGAACAGTTCCGGATCATTACAGTCATATAGTTCTCCTGCCAGCATTTTTTCTTTCTCCGTTTTCATTATTTCTAAAGTATTTATTCATTTACTATTCATTTGTAGTGACATACCAATAGGTTGCCGTCGTCGTCCATGCAGATGCATGCCGTTGCCTTTGCAATAGCGAAATATCCGGCAATCTTTGCATTCGCCTTTGCCGCCCATTCGAGGTGACGGAAAGCGTCAAAGCGGTTGTTACACACATCCATGAAGTTGTCTTTGCTTACTTTCCCGGAGTTCCAACCCGAACCGCCTTTGTATTCATTTTTATTGGTTGTGATATTTGTCGAGTCTTTGGCATACGTGCCATTCTTATCGCCATCACTATCAGTAACATAGATGCGAATTTTGCTTGCCGGGGGAGTTGAAAACTCTTTGATGAAGCTTCCTTTGGCAGCCGTCACCGAGTTGACATTCGATTCTTTGATAGGCATGTATGTTTCATCATTTATATTGGAAGCTATACTGATACCGATGTTCGGAATTCCTACACCTTGTTTGTTGACTACTTTTCGCTTGATTGAGTAGGTCGCTGTAGGTGTATCATGTCCGTTCATTCCATTCTCGCCTGAGCAAGATATGCCCAACATCGCCAGTAATCCTGCCAAAGCCCAATTTACGCCTTTTAATGTGTAGCGCTTTATTTCCATTTTTTACATGACTTACTGTTTCTGTTACAAAGTTACAAGATAAAGATGCTTTCATCAATCTAAACGTTGCACTAGTAGGATATAAAAAATGTTAATCTTAGAACCGGTTTATCTGTACCTTCAATGACAACTTTCTGCCTGTCATTTAGATTTCCTCTGTGGTCTTTTTGTGAGAAAGGAGATGAATTAGAGTTTTGAACATATCGTTTTACTAGTATTAAATAGCCAGTCATGTAGTATAGGCTATAATGTATTGATTATAAAATGTTTTCGTCCTTATAAAGGAGCCTTTTGTCATTAAAAACATATCATTTTGATAAAAAATGGAATACACTTTAAAAATATCATTTAAAATTATTTGTCTTATTAGATGTTCTTTATATTTTTGCGATTGAATAAATTTAGGGTATATACCACATAATTTTTTTGTATGATCAGGGAGGCGTGTTCTTTTAATTATTTATTAACAAATTAACAATTGATGTTATGATTAAGAAACTTTCTACTCTTTTGACAGTCTTTGTCTTCTTCGGAGCAATGACTATTAATGCAGCAGGACTTGACACTTCAATCAAATTGCATTTAGGACAGAATTCAGGCCTTTATCAGTTAGTTGTCGCTGACAGAGAAGTTAATCAAGTTGTTTCTGTTGAGACGGAAGGTGGGGCCAATTTTTTGATTTTGCGACCTGCCATATCTTCTTTTGATCCTAATTCTTATTGGTGTGTGACAGTTACTCAGGAGAATAAGGGACAAACTCCTATTTATGATTTCATGAATAAAGGAAAGCAATGTTTTCTGGATGCTTCTATGGATCTCTTTCAAAATTTAGGCGAAACTTCAAGTTATATTGGATTAGGAGGTGAAATAGGTGGTTGGGCATATTCAAAAACCTTTGAAGAGGGCATTGATTCTCAGCCACAGCCTTTATTTTCTTATTTTACACATGATTCTGTAGTGTACATTGTCAGAGATGGTAGTTTATTGAAATTGCAAAAGCAGTTAGGAACATCTGAGGCTCCTGCTAATGCATTGAGGGTTAAGTTGGTTCCTATTAAAGGTTTTCAATTGACTGCAGCTCAGATCAACAACAAATTAGGCCTTTTGATAGATGAAGTGTCAACAAATAATGTAAAACTGACATTTGTTCCAGATAAGAACAATACATCAATCGTAAATCCATTTAGTGAAATTGGATTTAAAGCTACTGATGTTGAACCAGGATTTGTTCAAATTTGGAATCATTATGGAAAGGTTGATTCATTGCTATATGTTGATACTTCATATACCAATTATAATGGCGCTAAGTTTTTAGCTTTTAAACATGCTAAAGATGCATCAGCTATTTCCGCAATTTCTGATCAGGCAAAGTTTGAGTTCACTTATTTCCCGACTAATGATTCATTGGTGATTCAGGTAATGCAGGCTACATATACAGCTGGTGCAGACGGTTCGTTCAAGAATGCCGGACCCCAGACTTTGAAAGACCAATTGAAACATACTCTTGGTACTCTCAATATTGGCGTTAATACTGCGGAAGAATATGCTAATAATATGTCACAAGGCAACTTTGTAACCGTACAGGATTTAGTTAAAGCTGATCAGATTCGTATTGTTACCATTCGTGATGAGAAAGAATCAGATGTGAATTTAGGCTATAAGGGTTGTTCGCTATCCTCAAATTTAATTTCTTTGACAGATAGTGTTTACACAATTCAAAATGCAGCGGGCGAATATTTAGCTGTTCCAATTGCAAATTGTTTGAGTGGTACAACACAACTTAATAATGCTTATACTCTTAATAATGTTTATACGCAGTGGATATCTGTTGAAGCTACATCTCAAGACGTTAATCATATGCCTGCCTATCAGTGGGTAGTTTTGAAGAGCAAGACAAACAAGTATTTTGAATCTACTTCTCCTGTAATGGTATTCAACCGCGAATATCCTTATGTGACATTTACAGTCCAATTGATAAAGGATACTGTTAAAAACGTTATTCGTCCATCATTGTTGTTTACGCCTGCTTTGGGAGCAATGACTAATCATCAAGATATAGGATCTGGTTTTGCAGGTGGCGTTACTTTTAATGCAGTGCCTGATATCAAAGATGCTACTATTGGGTATAAAACATTAACTCCAGAACAGCTAAAATATGAAACGGCACTTTATTCGTTGAAATATTTTAATCCGTATGTTAAAAACATGTATGTTGCAAAGAATGGTGTAAATCTTACAGCAACTGGAGATTCAACTGCTACTTTTGCAATTAAATCAATACCTGATTTTGCTGTTAATCAACCATATGGTTTCGGTTCAACTTATGCAACGGCTCAGTATGTTGGTAGGATTTCAACTTTGGCCACATTAGTAAGGACTCCATATGTCCTTTCAACAGGTAATATGGATGTTGGTTCTTCTGATAATGATCCTACTAGAGGAGACTCTGTTGTTGCTACGGATAATACAATTGCAGTGCCATTCTTCTTTAAAGAGAATAATCATTATAATGGTGAACATTACTATGCATTGGTAGTGGCTGAGCCTGAGATTATCATCAAAGATGTTGTATTAATGAAGTTTCCTAATATGTATCCGAGATGCTTAAAAGTAGGTGTATCTGATGATAAACTGAGCGCAATGTTGCAGTTGCAGTGTGGTTGTGAAAGCCGTACATCTTCGTTTGCTATTGAAATCACTGACTTGTCACTTTATCGTCACTTTAACAACGCAAACTTAGGCGAAGTTGAAGGAACCGATTCATTCAAGTTCGTTGAGAAGACACGTTTAGAATATTTGATGGATGAAAACAATGTTAATCTGCAGAACAAGAAATGGGAAGCAGACAACAATCATACTATTGATTATCTTGGAATCTGGACACCTGACAAGGCTAGCTTGAACGGCAAAGCTCTTGGTCTTCGTTTGGATACTGTTTGGGTAAATCGTGGCTTAGGTTTGATCAAACCGCAATACTTGATCTCTGTTGACCGTCATGAAGTTGCCGGTACTGATACAATTCCTTGTACAGAAACAACACCTCACCATGACATTAATGGTAATGTAACGGATGCTAAGCATTGTGCACATGCAATTCCTGGGCATAAAGGATATGTATATGGCAAATATCTGATCAGCTTTGCTGATTCAGCAAATATTGTTCCTTATACTGATGTTGAAAACGGTTATTATCGTTTGGCATTCAAGCCGGCTATCCACATGACAGATTATCTGATTATGTTGGCTTCTGACGATCAGTTGACTCCGATAGACTCTTTGAGCCCGGTAGCATTGGTTGCAAAATACAAAGCAACAGGTTATAAGGGTAATGGTAAAGTCTTGGATTTGAGAGGAGACAATCATAAGAATTATACATGGTCATTCCGTTATACAAATCCTGGTAAGGGTGCAGTTGCAACAACAGAAGGTATTGATAACGAGTTCTTGATTGAATCTAGAGGCTTTATAACGGGCACTAATATTTATGGTAATGATATTGCTCCTGAAAATGCAGCATGGGTAAAGATGCAGAATGGTTGCTTGTGCTTAACCAATCCTTCTTCTGAATTCAATAGTGCAAAAACAGGTGGTGATGGTGCATTGATCTTCAATGTTAAGAGATTGACAACTGGTGATGCAATGGTAACAGATGCAGCAACAGTAACAGCTTCTGAGTTCTCAGTAATAGCTGGTAAAGGTCAAGTAACAATTAACGGAGCGGTCGGCAAGAAGGTTGTTGTAAGTAACATACTTGGTCAGACTGTAGCCAACACAGTCCTTACATCTGATAACGCAACAATCGCAGCACCAACAGGTATAGTAGTTGTTGTAGTTGGAGGTGAAGCTATAAAAGCTGTTGTGAAATAGTTTTAAATAAAAGAGGCAGGAGATGCTTGCCTCTTTTTATAACAACAATTTGTTTGCGAAAGATAGTATCTTTAAGTACCTCGTAGAGAGGGAATAAGCAAACTAAGTTAATAATTAGAGTATAATTTGTAAGAGCTTTCCTCTGTGAAGAGATAAGAGCAGTATCTAAAATTACTCCGTAGGTTAAGCATCTACGGGGTTTTTTGTTCAAAATTCATAAGTCAAACCAAACACTTTATAATAGCTTTTATTGTGTCAATCTTTAAGACCGGTTTATCTGTACCTGCAATGACAGTTTTCTGTGCGTTATTTCGGAGTGGCTTATTCCTAGGCAATGTTTTTCATTGTAACAAAATACATGAGTTCATTTTGTTATATTCTTATACAAAAACTTGCACGATGTGTTTGGTTGCGTTGATTGGAACGTAAATGGACATAGAAGTTATTGGCTGTCACCGGACAATCCGCTTCTCAATGTTGCGCGACTATTTGTCTGTCTGAAGCAGCAGATCGATGCGACCTTCGGATGTATGATATTCTGCCTTGACATAGAACCCGACCAGTTTGAAGACAATGAAGAGCACATTCTGATAGTGCAGTTCCAAATCTTTTACCAGTTCGTATGGCGTGTCGGCAAAGAAGCTTTGCAGACGGCGGAAGAATGCGTCGACTTCTCTGTTTTCCACTTCCTTAACAAATTTCGATATCTGGAAACTCGATTCCACACGATCAACAGATGAACAGAATGGCAACAGGTTTTTTGTAAAGCCTTCTTTCACTCCTTTGTTTGCAAATCCTTATTGCCAATGGCCTGAAGCAGTGGCTTGTCGTATTAGTCGACGAGGATAACAACCGGGCGATCGGTCTTTTCATAAGCTTTAGTAATGACATGATAAAAGCGTTCTTCCAAAGTAGAAATAAGCGGACTCTTTCCGAAACGCCGCGGGCGACTCAGAAAATAATAGCTTCCTGTTTTTACCAACGAATAGACCAGTTTTGTCTTGTCTATATGTAAATAATCGTCTCGACGAATCTTTTAAAAATTCTGTATGCCTATGGGGTATAGTTTTGCCATCTGATTGATTGTTTATCTGTTTTTTGACAATATGTAGTAAATGTATTTTTTTCTTGTAGTATTTTCTATTGATTGGATAAATATGTTTTTAACGGATGGTTTGTTTGTTTACGATTCTGCTTCTAAGAACAAAGCAATCTGTTTTTTAGAGCAAAGCCTTATACTTTTTAGAGAAAAAGTATCGGCTGTTTAGATGTATTATAGTGAGTAATTAACCGTCTACTTGCTGATGGACGATTATCCACTTGGCGTTGGACGATTGTCCACCAGCAAGAATACGATCGTCCAATGGTAGGAATACTATTATCCATCATAATAAATACAGTTATCTGCTCATAGGAAAGTAGTTAGTCCTTCGTTACTTTTGCGTGAATGGTTAGTTACAAGGGGAATAAATAGTAGTGACAACCGGAATATAATGATGGGTGATAGTAGATCATATACATACTGATGTCTTCATAGCATGTTTGGAAGGTTATATTATGATGTATGGTTCCGTGATTTTTTGATGGATTTGTTATGATCCTACGGCATTTTTATAAAGAAATCTAACATGAGTGTAGACTTGGATTACTTTCAAAAGGACTTGATTTATTTACCTTAGAGAAGAAAATATTACAGATATAATTATAGGTTATAGTATATAAATAGAAATATATAATTAATGTACGCGTACATTAATTATATATTTAATATTTAAATAAATGCCTTATAAAATGATTAGTGTATAAATTACATAAATGCTTGTAAAACATAAGATAATGTACTAATAAATAGTATGAAACTGTTGGTTTATACGGTCCTTTTCACCAACACTCACCAAACGTTTGTAAGAGAAAGGATAGGTTTCGTACTAGATTTCGTATCCTATTGATAAGAAACAATATATATATGAAAAAAAGTTTGTATAAAAATTTGTTGATATAAAAGTTATATGTACTTTTGTGATAAGTAAAAAGGACCGTTTTATGCGGCAACTGACTTTTGAGCAGTGAATTTTTATTTTATATAACTAATTAATAATTAAAACGTTTGATGTTATGATTAAGAGAATTTTTACTCTTTTGGCAGGCTTCACCCTTTTATTGGGAGTGATGACTGCATCAGCCGCTTCAGAGGTTTCTGCACTCAAACTGGTGGAAGGTGCTAATAAAGGCTTCTATCAATTGAAAGTGGGACCTAATGGTGAACGAGGCGTATTAGCTGTAAAGGATCTTGCCGGACATCTGTCACTTGTCGTTTATGACAATGAGTCAGCTAAGGCACATTTTGAGAACACCTTGTGGTGTGTAACTGTAACCAAAGAGAATAAGGGCAAAGCTCCTATCTTTGATTTTATAAACAAAGGTGCTCAGGTTTCTTTGGATATATCTATGGATGTATTTGACACATCTGATGTTACTCATCCGGATGAAAGTGTTTTCTTCCCGCTGGGTGGTGAAATCAGTGGTTGGGCAAACTCTCCTACCTTCGCTGAAGGTGTAACGACAGAGAAACCTATGTATTCTTATTTCACAACCGACTCTGTCGTAGGTATTAAGATTACTGAAGAAGTCCTGAATGACGCAGCCCTTATGGCTGCAGGTGGTTTTGTCGGTTTGAAGAAAGCATCTGCAAACGAAATTAATGAAGCCGGATTTGATCTTATCACCATTTCAGCTGTAGATCCTTTTGTTCTTACAGCAGATCAGATTAACAAGAAGTTGGGTGCTGACGATTTGAATGGCATTAAATTGACATTTACTCCTGATAAGAACAATACAAAGTTGGCTAATCCATTTAACGACTTTAAGTTCAAGGCTACTCAAGTTACTGACGCAGGTGATGAGACTTATGTAAATGTAATCAATATGTATTCATCTCCGGCAAAAGATTCACTTCTGTATGTTGATAAATCATATATCAATGCAAGTGGTAGTAAATTCCTTGCATTCAAGCATACAGCAGATGCTGCCAATTTGACCGGAAACATGAAGGATCATGCTAAATTCGTCTTTATCTATCATCCTTCAACCGATGAGGTAACTATTCAGGTTAAGTCAGTCGATTATGGAACTGGTAAAACTGAATGGGAATCAGCAGGAGAAATACCTCTATTCAAACAATCAGAAAGTTCGTATGCGGCTCTTAATCCTACTTCTTCAAAATTTGATATTTTTAATTACGTAGGCGTACAAGATATCAGCACAGCCGATGGCGTACGTGTTATCACCATCAGTCCTGACCCAATTACATCAAAGATTTATTTGGGTGTACCGAGTTGTGGCGCTTCTTCAAATATGACTTCTCTTGCTGATAGCGTTTATACAATTCGGAATGCAAAAGGTCAGTATCTGGCAGTTCCGATTTATAATTGTGAACGTAATGATGAAGCTTCTGCCAAGGGCATTGAAACTATAACCGGTCCGACTTGGGTTGATGTAAATCCTGCAGAACAGAAGGTTGAAGATATGCCTGCATATCAATGGGTTGTTTTGAAGGACAAGACAAATCCATACTTTGCTAATTCTTCATCGGTAACGATTACAAATCGTGAATATCCGGAATTGTCAACATCTGTACAGTTGAAGAAGATTGCAAATGCAGCTGGCGATACGATTGTTGTTGTACCTTCTGTTGGTACGTCATCGTCTGAATTAGGTACACTGACAACTATGGCCTTGTATACTGAATCAAATATGGCTTCCTTAGAACCTGGATTGAAAGGCCTTACATTTACCGGTTTGACAAATCTTTCAGATTCAAAAATTGGTTACAAGACTTTGTCAGACAAAGAATTGGCATACAATACTGCTTTGTATTCTTTGAAGTATTTTAATCCATATACAATGGATAAGTATGTTGCTATGAGCGACACTATTTTGACAGCTATGGGTGATTCAACAGCAACCTTTAGAATTGGTTTGCCTATTGAGAAAGCTAAGACAAATGCTCCTTACGGTTTTGAAGTAACGGATGCAGTTAAGGCAAGAATCCCGTCATTGGCTAATTTGGTTAGAACACCGTATATTCTGACTGCAAGCAACGGAAATCAAGTAGGTCAGGCAAATAATATATCTGATATTGATGGCATGGGTTTAAATAAGGTTGTTGTTTCAGAGTGGTCTAAACATACTCCATTCTTCTTTAAGGAAAACAACCATTATAACGGGAACCATTATTATGCAATGGTTGTAGCTAATTGTAATGTAATCGAAAATACTTATACACCGAACTGTGTAAAAGTTGGTGTTGCCGACAATACATTGAATGCTGCATTGGAATATCAGTGTGGTTGTGAAAGACGTACCTCTTCATTCGCTATCGAAGTTACTGATTTGTCACTTTATCGTCACTTCATCAACAAGAATCTGGGTGAAGTAGAAGGTCGTGATACATTCAAGTTCGTTGAGAAAGTACGTGGTGAATATCTGATGGACGAAAACAACGTCAATCTGCAGAATAAGAAATGGGAAGCAGACAACAATCATACTATCGATTATCTGGGAATCTGGACAGCAGACAAGGCAAGCTTGAATGGCACAGCTCTTGGTTTACAGCTTGATACCGTTTGGGTAAATCGTGGTTTAGGATTGATCAAGCCTCAGTATCTGATTTCTGTTGCTCATCATGATGTAGCTGCTGCTGATACAATTCCTTGTACAGAATCTACTCCTCACCATGACATCCATGGTAATGTAACCGATGCATTGCATTGTGCACACGCTATTCCGGGTCATGCAGGATTTGATTATGGCAAATATCTGATCAGTTTCGCTGACTCAACATGGAATATTCCTTATACCGATGTAGAGAATGGATACTATCGTTTGGCATTCAAACCGGCTATCCATATCACAGATACATTGATTCTTTTGGATTCTGACGATCAGTTGATTGCTCCGGATTCATTGAGCCCGGCAGCATTGATTGCTAAATATAAAGCATCAGGCTATAAGGCAAAAGTCAAAGGTGGTTATGTATTGCCATTGACAGGTGATCAGCATAAGAACTATACCTGGTCATTCCGTTACACGAATCCTGGTAAGGGCGCAACAACAACAACCGAAGGTGTTGACAACGAGTTCTTGATTGAATCGAATGTATTCCCATATGGTGATAAAGCTCAGGCTATTGCACCGGAACATGCAGGATGGGTTAAGATGCAGAATGGTTGCTTATGCTTAACCAACAGTTCATCTGAATTCAACAGTGCAAAGACCGGTGGTGATGGCGCATTGATCTTCAATGTTAAGAAGATGACGGCAGGTGATGCAATGGTAACAGATGCAGCAACTGTAACAGACAATAATGTGACCATAATATCAGGTATTGGACAGATTACAATTAACGGTGCAGCAGGCAAGAAGGTTGTAGTAAGCAACATCCTTGGTCAGACTGTAGCTAATACGGTTCTTTCTTCAGACAATGCAACGATCTCAGCACCAGCGGGTGTAGTAGTTGTAGCTGTAGAAGGTGAAGCAGCTGTAAAGGCAATCGTTAAGTAAAAGCCTATATTACCCTAGAGGTGAATTCGTATGTTCACCTCTATTAATAACACAATTGTCTTGCGTAAAAGGATATCTATTCTAATCTTTCTCCTTTTAAGTACCTTGTGAATGGGAAAAAGCAAGCGATTAATAAATAGTTAATGTAAAATTTGTTTCTCCTCTGTGAAGAGTGGAGGCATCCCCTAAAGGCTCTGAAGATAGCAATATCTTCAGAGTTCTTTATTCTTTATTAGCATGGGACATCCAGTCTTACTCAAAAGAATAGAGTAAGAAGAATTATGGTATCTGTTTCTCTTTTTTGTGTGAACAAAATACTAAGTATAAAAATAATAGATAGATATTTTTAGGCTATAGTTTTTCAGGGAAAGTGATAAAGTTTCTGACGTTTAACTTTAGTATGTTTTGGAGTTACTTGTTGGTTAAGATTGTTCGTTTCTGTTCTCTGTTAATCCGTTTTGATTCAGATAACTATTAATTGTCCATCTGCTGACATTCATTTCTTTAGCCATTCTGCTTTGAGAATAACCTAATGAAATCATTTTGTTTATCCATTTTTCTTTACCTTTTAATTTGTGCGTTTTACTTCTGCTTCCTTTGGGGCGACCAAGGACTGTTCCTTCGGATTTTGCTCTTGCCAGAGCTTCTTTAGTTCGTTGACTAATCAGGTTGCGTTCTATTTCAGCACTGATGCCGAAAGCAAAAGCCAGAACTTTACTGTTGATATCGGTCCCTAATTCATAGTTGTCCTTGATGGTCCACAGTCTCACCTCTTTATTCATGCATTCACTCAGTATATCCATGATCATAAAGAGGCTTCTTCCAAGCCTTGAGAGTTCGGAACATATTAATATGTCGTTTTTACGCAGCTTTTTAAGCAAATTGCCTAAGGCACGTTTTTCAACATCTTGTGTTCCACTAATCGTTTCTTCAATCCATTGATTTACTTTAATGCTCTTTTTTTTGCAAAACCTCATGATTTCGAAACGTTGATTTTCCACAGTCTGTTTGTCTGTGGAAACTCTAATATAACCATAAATCATAATTTTGTTTGTAATAATAAGTTTAGTATATATTTATTTTTGGTGATTGAGAGCACAAAGTTATGCAAGATTATGATTAACTTGCGCCCAAAAATAGAAAACGTTTGAATCGGTTATGAAAGATTTTCTTTTGGTGCTTAGGCGCTTTGTGCCTCCATATAAGAAGTTCCTTATATTAAATGTTTTGCTGAATATCCTTTCGGCTGTTTTAAATGTGTTTTCGTTTACTTTGTTAGTGCCGATACTGCAGATTCTTTTTAAGCTTGATAACAAAGTTTATTCCTTTATACCTTGGGAAACGGTTGGAATGAGTTTTAAGTCGATAGCTGTTAATAACTTCTATTATTACGTAACCGAACTTATCAATCATTATGGCGCAAGTACAACTCTATTGATTTTGGGTTTCTTCCTTGCCATTATGACTTTTTTGAAGACAAGTGCTTATTTTCTTTCGTCGGCTACTATGATTCCGATTCGTACCGGTGTTGTTCGCGATCTGCGCAATCAGCTTTATAAGAAAATCCTTTATCTTCAGCTTGGATTCTTTTCTGAAGAGCGCAAGGGCGATATCTTGGCGCGTATGAGTGGAGATGTACAAGAGGTCGAGAATTCTATTATGAGTTCGCTAGATATGCTGTTCAAGAACCCGATTCTAATTCTTATATATTTCTGCACATTAATAACGGTTAGTTGGCAACTCACAGTCTTTACACTGGTAATCCTTCCGGCGATGGGTTGGGTGATGGGAACGGTTGGCAAGAAGTTGAAGCGCAAATCATTGTTGGCGCAGAGTCAGTGGAGCGACTTGATGTCGCAGGTCGAAGAAACATTAGGCGGACTGCGCATCATCAAGGCTTTCAATGCCGAAGAGAAGATGAACAGCCGTTTCATAAAGGCTGATAATAAGTATCGTGATACAATCAGTCGTGTTAATACCCGTCAGCAGTTGGCGCATCCGATGAGCGAATTCTTGGGAACAGTGCTGATTGTTATTGTACTTTGGTTCGGCGGAACGTTGATCCTCAATAATCATTCGACTATCAATGCTCCATCGTTTATCTTCTATTTGGTGATTCTGTACAGCTTGATTAATCCGCTGAAAGAATTTTCGAAAGCAAGCTATAATATTCCTAAAGGTCTGGCATCAATGGAGCGTGTGGATAAGATTCTGCAGACGGTAAATCCATTGGTAGAGCCAGTAACGCCTAAATCTATTAAACTTAATGACTGCATCCGTTACAACGATGTCTGGTTCAAGTATCAGAATGATTGGGTGCTTAAAGGAATTGATCTGACTATTCCTAAAGGAAAAACGGTTGCATTGGTCGGTCAGTCAGGTTCAGGAAAGAGCACATTGGTTGATTTGTTGCCCCGATTCTATGATGTTGATAAGGGAAGTATCACGATAGATGGTACGGATATCCGTGAAACGACTCTTTTCAATCTGCGCGCTTTGATGGGCAATGTCAATCAGGATGCCATATTGTTTAACGACAGTTTCTTCAATAATATTTCTTTCGGCGTCGAAGGTGCTACATTCGAACAGGTGCAGGAAGCTGCCCGCATAGCTAATGCTCACGAGTTTATTATGGCTAGTGAACAAGGTTACGATACGAATATTGGTGATCGGGGCGGTAAGCTTTCGGGCGGTCAGCGCCAGCGGATCAGTATCGCAAGAGCTATTCTAAAGAATCCGCCCATATTGATATTGGATGAAGCAACATCGGCACTTGACACGGAGTCTGAACGTCTCGTTCAGGAAGCGCTCGAGAATCTGATGCGTAACCGTACAACCATAGTTATTGCACATCGGCTTTCAACCATCCGCAATGCTGATGAGATTTGTGTCGTTCATGAAGGAGAAATTGTGGAGCGTGGCCGTCATGACGAACTGATTAATCTGAACGGTTACTACAAGCATCTTTGTGACATGCAGAGTTTTTAATTAATTAGAATAAACAGAGTTACCATGAAATTGAAGTGGATTACATTATTTTTATTATTGTTCTTAGTGAACTGTGATATGCCCGGTATGAAGGATGGACATCAGTTCTCCTATTTCTTCAATGCGCCAGCTCAAATATGGGAGGAATCGTTCCCGTTGGGAAACGGGCGTTTGGGAATGATGCCCGATGGAGGAATTAAGAAAGAAAATATTGTTTTGAATGAAATCTCGATGTGGTCGGGAAGTATTCAAGATACCGATAATCCGGATGCACGCTATTACTTGCCTCAGATACGCAGTCTGTTGTTTGAAGGGCGTAATGATGAGGCTCAGGCATTGATGTACAAAACATTCGTGTGTAAAGGTGCGGGTAGTGGACATGGTCATGGCGCCAATGTGCCATACGGATCTTATCAGTTGCTTGGAAATATGACAATCCAATATGCATATCCCAAGAGCGCTGGCGATGCTGATTCATATGTTCGCACGCTCAGCCTGGACAATGCCATCGCTACGACTTCGTTCCATAAAGGAAATGTGATTTATGGTCGCGAATCGTTTACCTCATTTTCGGATGATATAGGAGTGATTCATCTGACGGCAGATGTCGACCGGATGCTTAATTTTACTTTGGGAATGAATCGCCCTGAACATTACAAGACGACAACAGTTGGAAACGACTTGTTGATGGAGGGTGAACTGCCCGATGGTGTAGATACATTGGGACTTTCGGGAACAAAATATATGTCGCGTGTTCGGATACTGCTTCCTAAAGGTGGTTCTATTATTCCTCATGACAGTACTTTGACAGTGAAGAATGCTTCGGAAGTAGTGATTTTGATCAGTATGGCTACAAATTATAAAAATCCGAATATGGAACAGCATGCATTGTCGTTGCTGTCGAAAGTTGCGAAGAAAGATTATGCTACATTGAAAGATGCACATATTGCTGCGTATCGTAAATTGTTTGGTCGAGTGAATTTGGATTTGGGATATTCAGATCGCGATAATTTACCTATTAACGAACGGTTGGAACTGTTTAATAAAGATAAAAACGATCCTGGATTGACTGCTTTGTATTTCCAGTTCGGTCGTTATCTACTGATATCGTCAACGCGTGTCGGGTCGTTGCCTCCTAATCTTCAAGGATTGTGGTGCAATACAATTGATACACCTTGGAACGGCGATTATCATTTGAACATTAACTTGCAGATGAATCAATGGCCGGTAGAGGTGACGAATCTTCCTGAATTGGACTTACCATTTACCGAATGGGTTAAGGAACAAGTACCGAGTGGTGAGCGTACGGCACAAGTGTTTTATAATGCAAGAGGTTGGGTGACGCATATTTTAGGTAATGTATGGCAGTTTACAGCTCCGAGTTGCGATCCGTCATGGGGTTCTACAAATACGGCTGCTGCCTGGCTGTGCCAGCAACTTTATGCGCATTATCAGTTTACGATGGACAAGAATTATTTGCGTAATGTTTATCCGGTAATGAAAGGTGCAGCGTTGTTCTTTGTCGATATGCTGGTTAAAGATCCGCGCAACGGCTATCTGGTTACTGCTCCGACTACTTCACCGGAGAACTCCTATAAACTACCTAATGGAACAAAAGCATCTGTTTGTGCAGGTTCGACGATGGATAATCAGATCGTTCGCGAATTGTTCACGCATACGATTGAGGCTGCTTCCATTTTGGGATGCGACAGTGATCTTACCGCAGTGCTGAAAGAAAAGCGGGCAGGATTGATGCCTACGACAGTAGGTAAAGATGGGCGTATCATGGAATGGCTTGAGCCTTATGAGGAAACTGAGATCCATCATCGTCATGTGTCACATCTTTTTGGCCTTTATCCGGGAAATGAAATTTCTGTAGCACAAACACCACTATTGGCGGAAGCTGCTCGTAAATCATTGGAGATGCGTGGCGATGAGAGTACGGGTTGGTCAATGGCATGGAAAATAAATTTTTGGGCGCGCTTGCATGATGGTAATCATGCTTATAAACTGATTGGTGATTTGTTGCGCCCGTGTGTAAGCAATAAAACAAATTATACAAATGGAGGAGGAACATTCCCTAACTTGTTCTGTGCGCATCCACCATTCCAAATTGATGGCAACTATGGGGCTACAGCAGGTATTGCTGAGATGCTTGTTCAAAGTCAGAATGGAATAATAGAATTTTTGCCTGCTATTCCGAGTGCTTGGAAGAGTGGAAGCTTTAGTGGTTTAAAGGTCCGTGGAAATGCAGAAGCATCGGCAAAATGGGCTGAAGGAAAGATTGTGAATCTATCTTTGAAAGCACTTTCTACGGGAACGTTTCGTATCAAACTGCCTGCAAACTCGGAAAGATTGAGTATTTTTATTAATCACAAAGCAGCATCTTTGCCTATTATTGGGGGAGCATTGTCGTTGACAATGAAAGCGGGCGATGAGGCTCAACTTACCTTTTAATTAAGGTATAGAATGATTGAGAAGCAGAACTATGAAGGGCAGATAATCTTTTAATCTTGCCCTGAATAGTTTCAGCGCCTTAGAAATATGAAATTCTACAGTTTTAATGCTGATATCCAATTCCTCTGCAATCTCGCGGTTGGTTTTGTTTTCGTATCGGCTTTTATAAAATATTTGTTTGGTTTTCTCGTCTAGTTCATTCATTGTTTTTCGGATAATGGATTGCATTTCGCTACTGAAGAGGTCGGTAGGGTCGCACGATTCCAATGAAAAGATACGGAAGTTCAGTTCTCGTGTTTGATGATTGAACATTTCGGTTTCGGCTTCTAATTTAATGTCGAGATGACGCAAATGATTAAGTGCTTTGTTTTTAATAGTGGTGAGAATATAGGCAGGAACATTGGTATCGGAAGGAAGTTCCTGGCGCTTTTCCCAGTATTGCATCATCGCTTCTATGAAAATGTCTTCAGCAACTACCCGGTCGCGAAGATATGAATTGGCAAACAGAATAAAAGGCTCTTTGTATTGTTCAAAGAGTGATGCGAAATAGTCTGTTCCTTTTAATTCATTATTCATAATGATGCAAATGTAATAAAAAAGTGAGGCAAAAATAAATTTGTGTTATTAAAAACACTACTTTTGTAGCTCATACTAAGTTGGAAAGAAATATGGACAAAGTAAGTTATGCGCTGGGTTTAAGCATCGGAAATAATTTTCTGAATTCAGGCATTAAGAGTCTTCAGGAAGAAGATTTCGCAAAAGGATTGAAAGATGTGATGAATAATCAAAAGCCTGAGATCAGTTATGATGAAGCTAAACAGATTATTAATGATTACTTCGTTCAGTTGCAGAAAGAACGATTCGCTTTGAATAAGCAGGCTGGGGAGGAGTTCCTGACCATAAACAAGAATCGTGCAGGTGTTGTTACGTTGCCAAGTGGTTTGCAGTATCAGGTATTGAAGAAAGGTACCGGTGCGAAGCCGACAGCTTTGGATAAAGTAAAATGCCATTATCATGGAACATTAATCAATGGTACTGTCTTCGATAGTTCTGTTCAAAGGGGTGAACCTGCTGTTTTTGGCGTTTCACAAGTAATCCCGGGTTGGGTTGAAGCTCTTCAACAGATGGAAGTAGGTTCGAAATGGCGTTTATTTATTCCTTCAGATTTGGCTTATGGTGCTAATGGTGCAGGCGATGTTATTGAGCCGGACAGTGCATTGATATTTGATGTAGAATTATTAGATATTGTAAAATAACATAGAAAATGAAAAGAATTAGTTTATTGATTGCTACCGCAGTTGTAGCGATGAGCGTTACAGCAACTTCTTGTGATTCTCATAAAAAGGCATCATTGAAGACAGCAGTCGACAGTGTAAGTTATGCAATTGGTGTTAGTACAGGTACTGGCTACAGAGAGAATCTGAAAACTCTTCCTGGCGAAAAGGCTAATGTTGATGATTTGATTGCAGGTTTTATTCAGGCTATCAAAGGTGATTCTGCTGCTTTGAAGATGACTCCGGAAGCATGTCAGGCTTATATCCAGAAGTATTTTATGGAAGCTACTGCTAAGGAAGCTAAGAAGACAAAGGAAGAAGGCGACAAGTTCTTGAGTGAGAACAAAACCAAACAGGGCGTGATTACAACTGCCAGCGGTTTGCAGTACAAGGTTGAAAAAGAAGGAACAGGTGTAAAGCCGACAGCTGAAGATAAGGTAAAGGTTAACTATACAGGTACATTATTGGATGGAACCAAGTTCGACAGTTCTGTTGATCATGGAGAACCGGCTGTTATAGCTGTTGGTCAGGTTATCAAAGGCTGGACTGAAGTCCTTCAGTTGATGCCTGTAGGTTCAAAATATACCGTTTGGATTCCTTCAGAGTTGGGTTATGGTGAACAGGGCGCTGGTCGTGATATCAAACCGAACAGTGTTTTGAAGTTCGAAATCGAATTACTCGAAATTGTAAAAGATAGCACAGCAACAAAGAAGTAATTCTTAGTCGCAGAAGTGTCTTTTTTGTAATAAATGAGCGGTAGAAACATGTTTTAGAGCATATTTCTACCGCTCTTATTATTTATCCAGCACTTTTTTCTATCAAAATGATATGATATTGAAAAATATTCTGTACTTTTGATAAATAATTCTGTGTAGATAAAATAATATTATATGATATGGAGAAAATAGATAAATTAGACAAACAGATTTTGGATATCATTTCCAAGAATGCTAGAATCCCTTTTAAGGATGTAGCAGAAAGTTGCGGTGTTTCACGTGCTGCAATTCATCAACGTGTACAACGTATGATAGATATGAATGTAATCGTTGGATCAGGATATAATATCAATCCCAAAGTATTGGGATATAATACATGTACTTATATAGGAATCAAATTGGAGCGTGGTTCAATGTATAAGGACGTTGTTCCTGAATTGGAAAAAATTCCTGAAGTTGTTGAATGCCATTTTACAACAGGTCCGTATACGATGTTGATAAAATTGTATGCACGTGACAATGAGCACTTGATGGAATTGCTGAATACACGTATACAAGAAATCCATGGTGTGACTTCAACTGAAACCTTGATCTCATTACGGCAAAGTGTAAAGCGGGAGATTCCTATCGAAAATGTCTCAGAATGAAGAGAGTTAAATATAAAGAAATAGGTTAAGCCCGGTCTCATATCAGTAGCCGGGCTTTTTTTATGTGTAGTTATTTCATATCTTTGTTTCAAATTTAGGAATATTCTGTTTAGATATGGTTAGGAACATACTGCTATTGCTTATTATATATATTCTTCCGTTTCAAGTAATGGGAGAGGATTATTATTGTTTCCGGGTTTACCTTAAGGATAAGGGAGATACGCTCTATTCTGTTGATCAGCCTGAAGCTTTCTTATCAAAAACAGCAATAGAATTGCGAAGTAAGACTTCTATTCCTATAGATAAGAGCGATTTTCCCATCTCTCCTGCCTGTATGGATGAATTGAAATCAACGGGAGCAAAAGTTGTAGTGGATAGCAAATGGTTTTCGACGGTTGTTATGGAAAGCGCTGATAGTACAGTTGCTGAACGCTTATGTAAACTGCCTAATGTCGATTCGGTGAAATGGGTTTGGAAGGGTGAACATAAAGCCATTCTGGATAGTGTTGTCGACCAGATTAGCTCTTATCCGTCAGATTTGAGATTGAATAATAAGTATGGGTATGCTTTGCAGCAGATCAAAATGCTTAATGGAGTAAATTTACATAAGTCTGGTTTCGAAGGAGAAGGTATGAGAGTCGCTGTTATTGATGCAGGATTTCGCAATATAGATAAGATAGCGGCCTATAATAAGATGCATATCATTGGTACTCATAATGTCGTTTGTCCGAATGAAAGTGTTTATGTCGGCGATGAGCATGGAGCAAAAGTCCTTTCTTGTATGGCTGCGGATCTTCCGGGATATATGGTTGGAACGGCACCTAAAGCTTCATATTTGCTGATAAAAAGCGAAGATAGCAATAGTGAGTATCCGATTGAGGAAGATTTTTGGGCGGCCGCTGCCGAATATGCTGATAGTGTGGGAGTGAATGTGATAACTTCTTCATTGGGCTATTATGCATTTGATTCGGAGAAAATGTCATATCATCATTCAGATCTGAATGGTCAGACAGCGCAGATCAGTCGTGCTGCAAATATGGCAGCAAGTAAAGGAATTCTGGTTTTTTGCAGTGCGGGTAATGAAGGAAACGGCGATTGGGAGAAGATTACTTTCCCTGCCGATGCTGAAGAGGTATATACGGTTGGTTCTGTTGACGAAAAGAAAAAACGGAGCAATTTTAGTTCGGTAGGTCTAACATCCGATGGACGAATAAAGCCTGATGGTATGGCGTTGGGTACAAACAGCTGTGTGATTGATCCGACTGGAGAAATAACTTATCCTAATGGAACATCATTCTCTACTCCGATATTGGCGGGGATGGGGATTTGTCTTTGGCAAGCTTTGCCTTGGTTGAGCAATAAGGATATTATTTCATTACTGCATCGGGTATCAAGTCAATATAATCATCCGGATGCAGAACGTGGTTATGGTATACCGGATATTTATAAAGCATATAAGTGGGGATTGAAGGATGGTAAACAACGACTACATCGAAAGGGATAATATACGGCAACAGACTTTATCTCTGCTGGAGTTGAATTGTCGGATAAAGGACGTTATTTGCGAGTCCTTTCCTGACACTTATTGGCTGCGTGCTGAGATGAGCGATGTTCGAACAAATGCTTCTTCCGGCCATTGTTATTTGGAGTTTATTGAGAAAGATCCGAAAAGTGATCAGTTAGTTGCTCGAGCAAGAGCATCTATATGGGCAAAAAACTTCCGAATGATTAAGCCTTATTTTGAGTCGCAGACGGGACAACTGTTCGCTTCTGGATTGAAGGTTTTGGTGAAAGTATCTGTTGAATTTCATGAATTATATGGTTTTAGTCTGACAGTTTTGGATATTGATCCTGCTTATACGTTGGGTGATATAGTCCGAAAACGAATGGAAATTATTCATCGCTTGAAGGAGGAAGGTGTATTCTCTTTAAATAAAGAATTGCCGCTTCCAACGATTCCTCAGCGTATTGCTGTTATAACTTCTTCAACAGCTGCCGGATATGAGGATTTTCTGAATCAGATTTTTGGTAATGACAGAGGTTATGTGTTTTATACGAAGTTGTTCCCTGCTGTTATGCAAGGAGAGAAAACGGAGGAGTCGGTGATTGCAGCATTAGAATCTGTGTATGCAAATGTGGAATGCTTTGATGTAGTAGTGATTATTCGCGGAGGTGGAGCAACATCTGATTTGAATAGTTTTGATTCGTATCTTTTGGCTGCAAACTGTGCACAGTTTCCATTGCCGATTATAACTGGAATTGGACATGAACGCGATGATACAGTGGTCGATATGGTTGCACATACGCGGGTAAAAACACCTACTGCTGCTGCTGAATTCCTGATTGGTCGTATGGACGAGACGAGTACTGAGTTGAATGATATTCAACAAGAAATATGTTCTATGGTGAGTGATAAATTGCAGGAAAGAAAATCAGATCTGCAACTTCTCGGAACTCGATTGCCGGTGGTGGTTATAAATAGAATTGAAAAGAATCGTTCCTTACTACTTTCTTTAAGTGCTCGTTTCCCGGTGATGGCCTCTTCGTATTTGAAATTGCAGGCTTCTCAATTGGAATCATTACAAGTACTGTTGAAAGAGAAAACTTCTGTTTGTTTGGATTCTTATTCACGTTATATACAAATGGAAGAGCAGTTTGTCAGAATGGCTTCGCCAGAATATATATTAAAGCGAGGGTATAGTTTGACACTGAGAAATGGGCAAATTGTTAAAGATGCAAAGGCTTTGCATGACAGTGATAAGATCGTTACCCGATTTGCTGATGGAGATGTATATTCTTCAGTAGAGTCGGTGTCACTCAAAACGGAAACAGATAATAATTAATGTATAAGAATATGGCTAACAAACAAGAAACTTATAACGAAGCAGTTGAAAAACTGCGTAAGATTGTGGCTGATATTGAAAAGGGTGATCTGGATGTAGATCTCCTTTCTGAGAAGGTAAAAGAGGCAACGCGTCTTATCAAGTTGTGCAAAGACAAATTGTTTAAGGCCGATGAAGATGTAAAGAAAATTTTGGAAGAGCTGGAATAATGAAGAAATATGTTCTGATAGTAGCTGGTGGGCGAGGTATTCGTATGGGAGGTGATTTGCCAAAACAGTTTATTCCTTTAGCAGGGAAACCCATATTGATGCATACGCTTGAGGCGTTTTATCGTTGGGATAAGGCGGCACATATTATTGTTGTGTTACCACCCGAACATCAGTCGTATTGGAAAATGCTCTGTAGAGAAATTGGTTGCAAGGTTCCGCATATGATTGTGAATGGTGGTGAAACACGCTTCTATTCTGTTTTGAATGGGTTGCAATTTCTTGCTCATGAAAATGATGGCTTGTTGGATAATGAAACCTGCGATTCATTGGTGGCAGTACATGATGGTGTTCGACCGTTTGTAACAGCAGAAATGATTGATCGTTGTTTCCTTGAAGCGCAACATTATGGAGCTGCCATTCCTATTCTTCCTTTGGTGGATTCTTTGCGTGAGATCGACGGACAGGGTTCGCATCCGGTGAATCGTTCTCGTTTTGTGACTGTCCAGACACCACAGGTATTCGACTTGAAACTGTTGCTGAATGCCTATGGTCAGCCTTATTCGCCTTCATTTACGGATGATGCCTCTGTCGTTGAATCGTTTGGACATCCGATAGCAACGGTAGAAGGTTGCCGCGAGAACATAAAGATTACGACACCGTTTGATTTGAGTGTTGCTGCATCGTTGTTTAACGCTATACAATAATATATATGTTGGATTTAGAGAATCGTTCTATCATGTATCTGCCTGGGGTTGGTCCCAAAAAAGCGGATATTCTGAAGAAAGATGCTCATATTGCCTCTTTTGGAGATATGTTGTATTATTTTCCTTACAAATATGTAGATAGAAGTCGTTTCTACAAGGTTTGTGAGGTTGATGGAAATATGGCTTTTATCCAGATGAAAGGAAAGATTCTTTATTTTGATGTTGTTGGAGAAGGACGAAAGAGCCGTTTGGTTGGTAAGTTCTCTGATGGAACAGGGGTGATTGATTTGGTTTGGTTCAAGGGCATCTCTTATGTTTTGGATAAGATTCTTCCGGGAAAAGAATATATTATTTTTGGAAAGCCTACAGAATTTGGCGGTACATATAATATAGCACATCCCGATGTCGATCCGATAGAAGTTGCCGATAAAGTGGCAAACGGATTGATTCCCTATTATAACACTTCAGAGCGGATGAAAAAGGCGTTCCTTAATTCACGGGCAATTCAGAACATACAATATACCATATTAAATACTTTGAAATGGCAGTTGCCCGAGACGCTTCCTGATTATTTGTTGCAACATATTAAAATGATGGCGCTTCCTGAAGCAATAAAAAATATTCATTTCCCTGAATCTTTGGAAAAATTGAATCAGGCACAGTTGCGATTGAAATTTGACGAACTGTTCTATATCCAATTACATATTATACAGGTTGGCAATTATCGGCGTTTCAAATTAAAAGGAATATCTTTCCCTGTAGTTGGACACTATTTCAATACTTTTTATAAAGAATATTTGCCTTTTGAGTTGACAAATGCTCAGAAGCGTGTGGTACGTGAAATTCGCGCCGATTTAGGAAGCGGTCGTCAAATGAATCGCCTGATACAAGGAGATGTGGGTAGTGGAAAAACCTTAGTGGCTCTTTTGGCAATGTTACTTGCTCTCGATAATAACTGCCAGGCATGCATGATGGCTCCGACTGAGATTTTGGCAACGCAGCACTATGCAACGATAAGTAGATTACTGAAAGATATGAATGTGCGAATTGCACTACTTACAGGTTCAACAAAAAAGAAAGAACGTGAAAAGATTCTGCCGGCGATTGCTGACGGACGGATTCAGATTGTTATAGGTACACATGCATTGATTGAGGACACAGTCTCTTTTTCTTCTTTGGGACTGGCGGTGATTGACGAGCAGCACCGTTTTGGTGTAGAACAGCGTTCGCGTTTATGGACTAAGAGCAATATCATACCTCATGTGATGATTATGACGGCAACACCTATTCCGCGTACATTAGCTATGACGTTGTATGGCGATTTGGATGTTTCGGTGATTGATGAATTACCTCCTGGACGTAAGCCTATCTTGACAGTGCATCGTTATGATAATAGGAGTGCTGAATTGTACGATTTCTTGAAGAAGGAAATCCAAAAAGGGCATCAGATTTATGTTGTTTATCCTTTGATTGAAGGTAATGAAAAACTGGATTACAAAAATCTGGAGGATGGTTTTGAAACGTTTAAAGAAGTCTTTTCTGAATATACGGTCTGTATGGTCCATGGAAAAATGAAACCAGCTGATAAGGAGGCAGAAATGCAGAAGTTTGTTTCAGGGAAAGCACAGATTCTGGTCTCGACAACCGTAATTGAAGTAGGTGTGGACGTACCCAATGCTTCTGTTATGGTTATACAAAGTGCAGAACGTTTTGGATTATCACAGTTACATCAGCTTCGAGGTCGAGTTGGGCGGGGTGCTGAGCAATCATATTGTATTCTGGTTTCGTCATACAAACTGAGCAACGAAACGCGTAAACGTTTGGAAATAATGGTAGGAACTAATAATGGTTTTGAAATTGCTGAAGCTGACTTACGAATGCGTGGACATGGTGATCTTGAGGGAACCATGCAGAGTGGAGATGGTCTTGATTTAAAAATAGCCGATTTAGGTTCTGATGGCCAAATACTCCAATATGCCCGTGATATGGCTGAGATGATTTTGAACAAAGACCCCGATTTGTTATCCGAAACCAATGGAATATTGAACGAAAGGCTTAAAATACTCTTTTCGAAAAAGATAAATTGGGGGTTAATCAGCTAATATGTTGTTAAACATGTTTTTCTTAAATATATTGTGATTCAAAGGATTGGAAAGCAGATTTTCATTTATTTACTTTCATTGCGGAAAATTTTCCGGAATGAAATTTGCCAATCTAATGAGAATTTACGTACTTTGAGGTGATGAGAAGGAAAAAACGCTTTTAGGAGGGCTTTTTTCTATCAAATAATGACACATAAAAGATGAGGATACGAACAATAATATTTATTTTCTGTACTACGATTTTAGCATCGTCTATTGAGGTGTGTGCACAGGGACATAGGAGACAGTCAATCCATATAAGAAAAATTACTAGACATTCATCTGAGTTACTTGCTGATAAGGTCGGGTTCAAGAAAGATATTGAAATGAAAAAGCTTTCCGAATTGAGTGAGAAAGCAGTTGAAGCAAGAGAAGAATTATTATACCCGGCTGATGAATTGTATGGTTCTTGGGATAATAAATGGGTGGATCCATTCCGCGCTGGTACAAAAGTTACATTTCCTGATACATGTAAGATAGATCTCTCTACATTTGTATATCCGATAGCTTTAAATGGAGTAGCAGAAGTGACTTCTCCTTTTGGACCGCGTCGCCGTCGTTTGCATAAAGGTATAGATTTGAAAGCAAACGTGGGTGATACGATTCGCGCTTCTTTTTCAGGAAGAGTACGTATTAGTAATTTTGAACGTCGTGGATATGGTAACTATTTGGTAGTTCGTCATCCTAATGGACTTGAAACTGTTTATGGGCATTTGTCAAAAATGCTGGTTAATGTTAATGATATCGTAACAGCGGGCGAACCAATTGCATTGGCAGGTAATACAGGTCGTTCTACAGGCCCTCATCTGCATTTCGAAACTCGTTTTTTAGGAAGAGCACTTAACCCGGCTGACATTATTGATTTCAGAATTGGTGTTCCGTATGATAATCTTTATGTATTCCATAATAAACGGATTAATGGACGTAGAAGTTACATCTATGAATATGAGGAAGAGGAGATGGCTGATAATATTTATACATCTTCTTCAAATCAACTCGTTTATCATAGGATTAAGGCTGGAGAAACATTAGGCAAGATCGCCCATATGTATGGTACGTCAATAAAAGCCCTTTGTAGTTTGAATGGTCTCAAAAGATCTTCAAAATTGCGCGTAGGTCAGTCTATTCGTTGCAGTGCTAAAGGTGCTTCTTATAGAGATGTTGCAAAAGCAAATTCAAAGGTTAAGGGGAAACACAAGGGTTCTGTTGAAGTTGATGATGATTCTGAAATGGATAATGCTCCGCAAGTTAAGGCTGTTTATCATCGCGTTAAATCGGGAGATACACTCGGTAGTATTGCCATAAAACATGGTACGACCATAACAAAAATTTGTAAACTGAATAGTATTAACAGAACAACCTTGTTAAAGTTGGGTCGTTCTCTCCGTTGCTCATAATAAGATATTTGATTTATATAAAAAAAAGGAATAGTGTCGATGCTATTCCTTTTTTTGTTATTAGGAGATTTATATCTACCTTTGTGCTATAAATAGTAAGTTATGCCAGATACAAAAGAACAATTTGAGAAAGTGATTTCTTTATGTAGGGAAGTATTTGAGAAGAAATTGAAAGATTATGGTCCTTCATGGAGAATTTTGCGCCCTCAGTCGGTGACTGATCAGATTTTTATCAAGGCGAATCGCATACGGAGTCTTGAGGAAAAGGGCATTAATATGGTGGATGAAGGCATCCGTCCTGAGTTTATGGCTATTGTAAATTATGGTGTAATTGGTCTCATTCAGTTGGCAAAAGGTTTTTCTGTCAATGTTGATATGTCTAATTCAGATGCTTTATCCTTATATGATAAGTATATCACCGAATCGAAAGAACTTATGTATGCAAAGAATCACGATTATGATGAGGCATGGCGGAGTATGCGTATTAGTTCATATACGGACTTGATATTAATGAAGATTAATCGTACAAAAGAAATCGAGAGTCATGGAGGGAAAACTATTGTCTCCGAAGGCGTCGATGCTAATTACATGGATATGATTAATTATGCATTGTTTGGATTAATAAAGTTGGAATTTGGAGAATGAAGTATAAGGATACTGTTATAAAAGTACTGGCTGAGTTTTGTCGTTTGCTTCTCGGTCTTGTATTTATTTTCTCGGGATTTGTAAAAGCGGTAGATCCAATGGGTGGAGCTATCAAGATAACGGATTATCTTGTTTCTTTTGGATTGGCAAAACTTCAGCCGTTCTCAGTCCTTCTTTCTTTCAATCTTTCGGCATTGGAATTTACTTTAGGTGTTTGTATCCTTTTGGGCATTTATAGGCGATATACATCTTTGCTTATACTTATTTTTATGGCGTTTATGACGCCTCTCACTTTATATTTAGCCTTGTTCAATCCTGTATCCGACTGTGGATGTTTTGGCGATGCTCTGATATTGACTAATTGGCAAACATTCTATAAAAATTTGATTCTTTCAACAGCTGCAATAGTGGTGTTTATGTATAGTCAGCGTCTTTTACGTTGTTATACTTATAAAGCCTATTGGTTTGTAGCCCTATATACATATTTGTGTGCGATAGGTTTTGCCTATTCAAATTATTATCATTTGCCTGCAATTGATTTTAGACCGTATAAGGTTGGAGCTAATATACCATCATTAATGAAAATACCAGATGGTGCTCCTGTTGACGAATATAAATATACATTGGTTTATGAGAAAAACGGAGTAAAAAAGTCTTTTACTCTAAATGACTATCCTGCTAATGATACGACATGGAAGTTCATTGAAACAAAATCAGAATTATTAAAGCAGGGTTATGTGCCACCTGTCGCTGCCTTCAATATTTATGATCCTGATGGAAATGATGTTACTGATAGATTACTGAATAATTCGTCATTGTCTATTCTTTTAATATCACCTAAATTGGAAAATGCAGATGACGACAAAATGGATGAGATCAATAGTATTTATGATTATGCAACCGAAAAAGGTATCCCATTCTATTGTGTAACAGGGTCGTCACAGAAAGCTATTAATGTTTGGTGCGATAATACAGGTGCGGAATATCCATTTCGAATGGCCGATGAGGTTTTGTTGAAAACTATGATTCGATCTAATCCAGGAATCATACTTTTGAAAAAGGGAACTATTTTGGCAAAATGGCATTATAATGATTTCCCCTCAGAGGAAAAGCTGAAAGCTGTGATGCATAATTACTTATCCAAGTCTGTTGTCATAAAGAAAGATAACAAGTGGATAAGAACAAATATACTTATTTTTGCTGTACCTTTGTTGCTTGTTTGGTTATATGATTTCTTGCATATCCGCAGGAAAATAAAGAAGAAAGTGTAATTTGAATATTATAAATTTAATTTATTAAGTCATGAGAAAGAATATTGTTGCTGGAAATTGGAAGATGAATACAACACTTCCTGAAGGCATTGCTTTAGCAAAAGGTTTGAATGAAGCTCTTAAAGGTAAGACTCCAAATTGTGATGTAATTATCGGTACTCCATTTACTCATTTGGCAAGTGTTGTTGCTGCCGTAGATACAAAGAAGATTGGAGTTGCTGCTGAAAACTGTGCTGATCAAGAAAAAGGTGCATATACGGGTGAAGTATCTGCAGCAATGGTTGCTTCTACAGGTGCTAAATATGTAATTATCGGTCACTCTGAAAGACGTAAGTATTATCATGAAACCTCTGAAATACTGAAGACGAAAGTAAAATTGGCTTTGGCAAATGGATTAACCCCTATCTTCTGTATTGGTGAAGTTCTTGAGGAGAGAGAAGCAGGCAAGCATTTTGAGGTTGTAGATACCCAGGTTAAGGATGCTTTATTTGACTTGTCGGCTGAAGATTTCTCAAAACTTATATTGGCTTACGAACCCGTTTGGGCGATTGGTACAGGAAAAACGGCTACAGATGATCAGGCAGAAGAAATACATGCACATGTACGTGCAACTCTTGCTGCAAAATATGGCAAACAGATTGCTGATGATTGTACTATTTTGTACGGTGGCAGCTGTAATGCTGGAAATGCAAAGGCATTGTTTGCTAAACCGGACGTTGATGGTGGCTTGATTGGTGGTGCTTCTCTGTCAGTAGAAAAGTTTATGCCGATTATTGAGGCTTTTGATAAATAAGTTATTAATATCTTAAAGTGTTTGAGGAGGTGCTTTTAGAACACATCCTCAAATGCTTTTATTATTGGAATATATTGGATATGAAGAGATTCATTGGTATCTTATCTTTATTAATGGTATTGAGTTCTGGTTCCATTTTTGCGCAAGTGGCAGGTGGAAAGAACCAGTCTATATTTGATGCATTACAAGAAAGCGGAAATGGAGGTGGTACGGTTGTAGTCCATCAGTCTGATGCTTTGCGTAAGATGGTAGGTGAACGTTTTCAAGGTGTAAATGTAGAGACAGCCGATACCGTATCATATATAAAGATGCAAGGTTTTCGTATTCAGATATATTCGGGCAATGACCAAAGGAAATCTAAAGATGAAGCGTTTCTGAAGGAACGTGAAGTTAAAGAAATGTTCCCTGATTTGCCAACGTATGTAACATATAAGGCTCCATTTTGGAATTTGCGGGTAGGTGATTTTCGTACGCATGAAGAAGCTCGTCGAATTCAGCGTCAGCTGATGGATGCTTTTCCAAACTATAAAAGGCAAATGTATATTTTAAGGGGAGAGATACGAATCCCCATGAATAATTGATAGGCGTAAAAAACACGTTGCAAAAAAAATAATGAATACTGAAGATTTAAACGCTCAAACATTGCAAACTCGTAATGAGCTTGCTGAACACTATCGACAAATAATACCTCTTTTAGGAGAGGATTGCGAACGTGAAGGCTTGGTAAAGACCCCGATGCGTGTCGCTAAAGCCATGCAATATTTGACGCAAGGTTATCGTGAAGACCCTGCTGCAGTCTTGCGTTCTGCTATGTTTGAAGAAGAAAATTATAAACAGATGGTGATTGTAAAGGATATAGACTTTTTTTCATTGTGCGAGCATCACATGCTGCCATTCTTCGGTAAAGTACATGTAGCCTATATTCCTAAAAAGTATCTGACAGGATTAAGTAAAATACCTCGAGTTGTAGATATCTTTGCACGTCGCCTTCAGATTCAAGAGCGCTTGACCTTACAGATAAAAGAATGCATTCAGCAAACGCTCGATCCTCTTGGTGTGATGGTCGTTATTGAAGCCCAACACATGTGTATGCAGATGAGAGGCGTTGAAAAACAAAACTCAATGACTACAACCTCTGATTTTACCGGATTTTTCCAACAGGCAAAAACCAGAGAAGAGTTTATGAATCTGATTCACAACAGAGCCAAGTAGACAGGTCTTTATTTATTGTTTGCTTCTATTGAAATCTCCTTTTTTACTGATTTGTATCCTGTGCCCGATACTTTCAACATGACGTTGCCAGCTGTTTTCCCGGAACGAAGAATGATTGTTGCTGAACCTTGGAATAAAGAACGTTTGTTCCCTGAATGTAATTCATTGGAAGTTAAATCGCCATTATCTACTGCAGCAATACGAGCGTTGCCTTCAACATTAAAGGTCAACATTTGGTTCGCTTCCGGAACTCTGCGACCTTTGCTGTCGACTGCATATATACGGATATATTTGACATCCATTCCATTGGCAATCCAAGGGTTATTGTCTGGTTCTATAATGAGTTTGACTGCTTTACCAGTCGTTTCGATGCAATGACGGGCTACTTCCTTCCCATTTTTATAAGCGATGGCCGTGATATTGCCTTTGTGATAAATCACGTTTTCCCAACGAATCTGGTTGCGAAGAGCCGGATTGTCAATCTGATTCTTATGTCGTCCTAAGGAATGTCCATTTACAAAAAGTTCAACCTCATCAGCATTTGTATAAGTAAATAGTTTAAGTTTACGTCCTTCTTGTAAATTCCAATGATCAATTAAAACATCTGTGCCAATGTTTACTGCATTCCATTCAATATCATTTTCTTCTGTGATGATTCCTATGTGAACGAGAGGTTCATCACTAAAGATACTTTTAAGTAGATAGGCTTGGGGTTTTGGTTGCAGGTCAATATTGAAAACCCCTTGTTTCCATCCTTTATATGGCCAAGCTTGTGATTCGCCTAAATAATCAATAAGACCCCAATAGGCAAGTCCTATAACACTGTCAAGAGGCATTCCAAAATAATTTGGTCCCATATCTTTGACACTTGCTTCGCTTTGGTAGAATATTTTGTCAGGATATGTTTTGCTGTCACCTCTAAAATAATAGTAACGATAGTTATAGCTGCTGATTTCTGTTGCAAGTGCAAGTTCCGGTGGAAGATCGGATTTATAACGTCGGCGCGGAAACATGGCAACGGTTGTCGGTCGTGTTGTATCATAACGTTTTACCAATGCTTTTTGCATCAGATAAGGTGTTACACCCCAATCTCGAAACTCATTGTCCCAATACATTTGCAGTTCATTGCCTAGACTCCACATGACAACAGACGGATGATTGCGGTCGCGTTTGATAAATTCACTGACAGCATAAGGCCATACATCCCACCAAGGAGCACGGCCACCGGCTTTTTCTTGATTCCATTTATCAAAAACTTCATCAACAACCAAAATACCATATTTGTCTGCTAAATCCATAAATCCCTTGCTGTATGGATTGTGAGAACAACGTATATGATTCATGCCATAAGCTTTCATAAGTTGAAAACGCTTTTCGACAGCGCGATCATAAGCGGCAACACCCAAAGCTCCCAGTTCATTATGATTGGCTATACCTTTAAGGATAATCTTTTTTCCGTTCAGCTTGAAACCGAATGCAGGAGAATACTCGATCGTTCGAATGCCAAAGTTCTCGGTCAGCTGATCCGTCATATTATTGTTCTCGTCAAAGAGAGAAACTTCTGCTTTGTAAAGATTTGGTGTTTTGCAGCTCCATAATTCAGGTGAAGAAACAGTCATCTCATTCAATGGATATTCCCAAATAAGATGTTCTTTGTCCATCGATAGTTGTGTCGTAGAACTTGCCACTTCTTTTCCGGCAGGATTTAAAATACGAACTTGGACTTTGTTTGCCAGGTCTTTGCCTGTTTGGTTTTCCAATTCAACTTGAATATCCACATTCGCTTTATCGCTGGAAATTTGCGGAGTAGTAATGTAGATAGCATTTCTGGCAAAAGAAAGCTGTGAATCTTTAATAAGCAGATTTACATTACGGAATAGTCCACCACCCGTATACCAACGCGAGTTAATAAAATCGCCTGTACTTGCCCGCACGGCTAAGGTATTAGCTGTATCCCAGTGAATATGTTTGGTAATATCTATTTCAAAACCACAATATCCATAGTCAGAACCTCCTACTTTTTCTCCGTTCATCCAAACATCTCCCACTAATGCGATGCCTTCAAAATCAATGATGATGCGTTTGCCTTTGTAAGATGGATCCGGGGTAAATGTTTTTCTGTACCAACCGATTTCCATAGCTTTAAAACCTCTGGCCCTTACTTGATTAAATTTGTTCGTATTCTCTTTTTCTGTTTCTTTATTCCAAAAATCGGGTGTAAGCCATGGTAATTCAATTTGGAAATCATGAGGCAGATCAACCATTTGCCAACTTTTATCATCCAGATTTGTACTCTCTCCACTGGCAATTTCTCCCAAATGGAACTTCCAACCGAAATTAAAGTTTTCTACGACTCTGTTTGTTGCATTTCCTGCTATCGCCAACAATAGAATAAAACCGCATATAGAGAATTTCTTTATGATATTAGATGAGTTCATAAGGGTAAATATTAATAGCTACATTATTTTTGAACAAAAATATTAATTTTTGTTCAAGTACTTGGATAAGGGAAGAATTTTTATGAATATTTGTATATAACCCATGTAAAAAGCACAACATGAAATATTTATCTGGTAGTTTATTTATACAGCACAAATATAGATTTGTGAAGTTTGTATTAAGTGTATTGGTGTTATCTCTGATATCATCATTTGGTCTTGCACAAAAGGAATATTGCAAAGTAGAGAAAAGAGGCATAGTATTATATCCGAGTGATTTAATATCTGTTGGGGCGGATACATGGGTGAACTTCTTGGAACAAGGACATTTAAATTTGTTAGGCATACATACGGATTCCAGATTTGAACGTTTGCCGGATTTGAAGCGATATCTTGAAAGTGAAGATGGACGTAAATTGTTCCGTCTTTGTGCGGACAAAGGAATTGATATAGAGTTTGAGTTACATGTACTTCAAGATCTTCTTCCTCGTAAAGTTTTTAGTAAACATCCCGAATATTTCCGCATGGACAAGAATGGAGTGCGTCAGCAGGAACATAATATGTGTTTTACTTCAGAGAAAGCTTATAAAATTGTAGAGAAGAATATTTTAGAACTTGTCTCTTGGCTCAAACCTACTACACATCGTTATTTCTTTTGGACAGACGATTATGCTGATGCTTTCTGTCATTGTAAAAATTGCCGTAAGTATTCGCCAAGTGAACAGGCATTAATATATGAAAACCACGTATTGAAAATTCTACGCAAAGCTGATCCTAAAGCAACTTTATCGCATTTGTCCTATTCGAATACACTAGATGCTCCGAAGAATGTAAAGCCATCAAAAGGCATCTTTTTGGAATACGCTCCCATTAGCAGAAATTATGCTGAACCTTTAACTGTAGCACATATTGATCATTTGAAAAATAATTTGGAAGTATTTCCTAAAGAAACGGCTCATATATTAGAATATTGGTTGGATGCCTCCATGGCTTCGGGTTGGAAGAAAAATCAATTGATAAGATTACCATGGCGAAAGGAACAATGTCATCGAGATGTAATTCTTTATAAAAGTTTGGGTATATGTTCAATTACCACTTTTGGCGCATGGATCAATCGGGATTATTTGAATCAGTTCGGAGAGAGTGAGACAGAACAGGTCATCAAGGAATATGGAGACATCTTAAATGAATAAATTGCTGTTATGTATTTTGATAAAAATATTAGAAATAAAATCTTAACTATAGAATTATTGGTTTAAAAAATGAGTACAAATTTGAACTGGAATTGTCTTAATAGAAAATGTACCATGATTATATGACAGAATCTGATGATAATGAAGAGCTAATAGAATGGAAGAAATTCTTAAAAGGCGATGATCGTGCATTTGTATATTTCTATAAAAAATATATTCATGTTCTATTTTCTTATGGTATGTGTTTTACTGCCGATCGTGAACTTGTGAAGGATTGCATTCAGGAGCTGTTTGTAAATATATATTGTCATCGTTCAAAATTAAAGAGCACGATTCATGTGAAGTTCTATTTGCTTAGGGCCTTGAAAAATACGCTTATTAATGCATTTTGCAAAGGTCAGCCCCATGATTCATTAGATGTTGTGTCTTTATCGTATAGTACTGATTATACCATTGAGGATAAGTTAATAGAAGACGAGCAGGAGCAGCTGAGGCGAGAAAGTATTATCCATGTATTGGAATTGCTTACACCTCATCAAAAGGAAGTTATCTATTATCGTTACGTGGAAGAGCTTAGCATGGAAGAAATCGGGGTGATAATGAAAATGAACTATCAGTCCATTCGTAATTTATTGCAGCGAGCTTTAAAGAAATTACGTGCTACTTGCATTGATAAGAAATTGAGTGTCAAAATTAATTTGGAGAAAACATTTCACTATTCATAAATAGATATTAGGCATGAACATATTAAATACATATAATGATTACTTGAATTTTTCTGCGGAGCAATTATTGAGTGATGATTTTTTCATTACTTCAATAAAGCATCCATCCGAAGAAACGAAAGCCTTTTGGAAAGAAGTGATTGAGCGGAGGATTGTTGATGAAAAGGAATTTGAACTTGCACGTTATCTTCTCGTATCCATGCAGACAAAAAAAGAACGGATGATGCCTGATGAAGTCAATGAGTTGTGGGAAAATATAGAAATAAGGAATAAAGCCAAATTGAATTATAAGAGAAAAAAGGATCGTATCATTTATTCTTTTGTTGCAGCTGCCAGCATTTTGCTTGCTATTTGCTTTACCATTTTTGAGAAAAGCTATCTGTTGGAACAGCGTAATCACATATCAATTGAGAGCGTACAAGCGCCTCTTGTAACTTCATCAAATGTTCAGCTGATGTTAGGAGGTAATAAGTCCGTTCCATTAAAAGGAGACACTGTTAAGGTCGTATATAATGGAAATCAGATACAGGTAAATGAAAAATCGGCAGCTCTTTCGGCCTCCAATAGTGATGACCAACATGGTTTCAATCAGTTGATCGTCCCTTATGGTAAGCACTCGATGTTATCGTTGAATGATGGCACTAAGGTGTGGGTAAATGCCGGATCAAGAGTCGTTTATCCTGTGCAGTTTGATTCGAAATTGCGCGAAATCTATATTGATGGAGAAGCTTATCTGGATGTCAAGCACAATGACCGTTGGCCTTTCGTTGTTAAAACCAACCGGATGGAGGTACAGGTTAAAGGAACTTCATTTAATGTGATGGCATATTCTAAAGATGTTGACCAACAAGTTGTTTTGGTTAAAGGAAGAGTTCGTATAGTAGAGAAGAGTAACAAACATAGAATTGATCTTCATCCTAATGAGATGTTTATTGATAACGGTGTGAAAATACAAGTCAAGGCGGTAGATGTTGATGATTATACGTTGTGGACACAAGGATTGTACAAATACGATAGCGAAAGATTAGATGTGATTATGAAACGACTTTCACGTTATTATAATGAAGCGCTCAATTGCAATGCAGATGTTGCTTTTTATAAATGTTCTGGGAAACTGGATATGAATATGAGTTTGGAAGAAGTTCTGAAAGGAATCTCTCTTACAGCACCAATCTCTTACAGTAAAGAAAATGGTAGATATTTAATTAGTCATAAATAAAAAAGGAATGCCTATGAGAAACAAGTAAAATGAAAAACAAAGACCGGATGATACTCGCAATATCTTCCGGTCGTGATAATCAATTTAAAACTAACAGAGTAATAAATCAAAAATCTTTTAAAGGTATGGTTTTTTTTAAACTAAATCGCTCCTTTAGCGATAATTATAAATCAATTAACAGAATTATGCGGTTAATGATCATATTCTTAGCGATTGGGTTGGGTATTTGTCAGGCTTCGACAAGTTATTCGCAAACAACCATGTTGTCACTAAAGATGAACAATCAAACTGTAAGGGACGTTCTTTCGGCTATAGAAAAACAAAGTGAATATGTGTTTTTCTATTATGATGGTGCGTTAGATGTCAATCGTAAGTTGGATATCAATGTCAAGAATAAGCCGGTTAATCAAATTCTTGATTACATTTTCAATTCTACCGACAATACGTATGTAATAAAAGATCGTCAGATCTTTATTTATAAAAAGAATGAAGAAAACAAAAAGTCAAAGGAGTTAGTGACAGTTCCTCAACAGAATCCAACTCATGCAATATCCGGTAAAGTAACTGATGAAAAAGGAGAACCGGTTATCGGCGCAAATATTAAAGTAAAGGGGGCTAGTATTGGTACAGTTACGGATGTTAATGGTGCTTTTACTTTGCGGGTAACTCCGGGTGTAGTTATTCAGGTCTCTTACATCGGATATGTAACTAAAGAAATTTCTGTTGGTGTCAAAACCAATTTTTCGATTCAGTTATCTGAAGACAAGCGAGCCTTGGACGAAGTTGTAGTAGTCGGTTATGGTACGGTAAAGAAGAGTGATCTGACAGGATCATTAGTAAGTGTTTCTGAAAAAGATTTTGCTTTGCAGCCAATTATGAATTCTACTGATGCTATGATGGGGCGTCTCTCCGGTGTTATGGTTTCCAATACTTCCGGTAACGTTAATGGATCGGTAAAGATTCGTATTCGTGGTGCAAATTCAATTAACGGCGGTAATGACCCGTTGTATGTTGTGGATGGTGTTGTCGGTGCTTCAATTCCTCCATCGGATGATATTGCATCTATTGAAGTATTGAAGGATGCTTCTTCAACGGCTATTTACGGTTCACGTGGTGCTAATGGTGTCGTTCTGATAACGACAAAGTCAGGTAAGGAAGGCAATACAGTTATTAAAGTCAATGCTTTCTTAGCTAATTTGCAGCCAACGCATTTATATGACGCATTAGATCCATATACTTACGCTCAGGAAATTAATACACTGTATAATAATGTATATTCAAATACAGATTTACAGGAATTTCAAAGTGGAACAAGAGGAACTGATTGGCAAAAAGAGGTTTTAAAAAGTGCATGGCAACAGAAATATAATGTTTCTTTTGATGGTGGTTCAAATAAAATGCAATATCATGTATTCGGCGAGTATTCTAAAAATTCTTCTTTGATCAAACGGCAGAATAATGAAAATTATATTTTGAGGAGTAACTTCAATTTTAATTTGTATGATAATCTGACTTTGCAAATGCATTTGAATGGCAATTATGGTAATAGCTACAATACTGGAAGTTCAACTTATGAAGGTGGTGCTGATGCAATTCTGTTTAATGCACTTACTTGGGGCCCGACAGAAAGTATTTATGAAGATGATGGTTCTTACAATCTAGCGGATAACTATGGAGCAATGGGTAATAATCCAGTACAGCTTATGTTAGAAAAGAACACGTGGAATAAAAATTCCGGCTTTAATACTTATGCGGCTATGACTTGGCAGGCTTTGCCTTCATTATCATTGCAATATAGCGTTGACTTCAGTTTATCGAACGGAAACAATTATGAATGGGATAGCTCTAAATATACGGTCAGTAATGCTTCGTCAAGTGGTTCTAGGGCAACTTCTAAAACACTTTTTCAGAATCTTATAGCTACTTGGAATAAATCTTTTGGATTACATAATATTAATGTGACAGGTGTAGCTGAAGCTACAAAATATACATATGATGTTCTTTCTGCTAGTGGTTCAATTTATTCTAATGAAACATTGGGCTATTGGGGAATGTCATCGGCAAGCACAAAAGGTGCTGGGACTGGTTGGTCAGACTGGTCTCTATTATCATATATCGGACGTGCTAATTACAACTATGCTGGTAAGTATTATGCAACAGTAGCATTTCGTTCTGATGGTTCTTCAAAATTTGCCAAAGGAAATAGGTGGGGTTATTTCCCTTCAGGATCTTTGGCTTGGCGTGCTTCAGAGGAACAGTTCATTAAAGATTTGAATGTTTTCTCTAATTTGAAATTGAGAGCAAGTTATGGTAAAACAGGTAATCAAGGTGTAAGCCCTTACAGCACTATTGCTTCTTTAGCTGGCTACAGCCCTACAATTTATGGCATGAATAGCGGTACTACCGGTTATACGGCAAAAACCGTTAATGCAAATCTCAAATGGGAAAAAACAGATCAAATAGATTTTGGTATTGATATGGGCTTTTTGCAGAATCGTTTGAATCTAACTTTTGATTATTACCAAAAGAATACTTCAGACTTATTGCTTACGGTATCAACTCCTTATTATTTAGGAAGTGACCAAATTTATCGTAATATTGGTAAAGTAAGAAATAGGGGTCTTGAATTTAGCATTAATGCTATTCCTATTCAAACAAAGGATATATATTGGGAGATCCAAGCGAATATAGCTAGGAATAGGAATAGAATCATGAATTTGGGTGGTCAGGTAATTTATGGCTTGAGTTCTTCGGGTAATAATGATTCTATTCTCTCAGATGAAACCTATATTTTGAAAGAAGGACTTCCTATCGGTGAATTGTATGGATATAAATGTTTGGGCATTTGGCAAACCGGTGAATCCTCTGAAGCTGCAAAATATGGGTGTAAGCCTGGTGATTATAAATATGAAGATCTAGATGGTAATGGAACGATTGATGCAAGCGACCGCACAAATATTGGTAATGGTACACCTGATTATTTTTGGGGCATTAACTCTACATTCCGTTATAAACATTGGGATTTGAATGTTCTCCTGCAAGGCGTTCAAGGTGCTGATAAGTTGAATATAATGTATGCTATGGCATCATCAATTCATGCTAAATCCCGTACTATTACATTGGCTGATGCTTGGTTGAACCGTTGGACAGAATCAAATCCGACCAACAAGTGGCCAAATGCACAAAGTACAACATCAACGAATTATATAAATTCGACACAATGGTTACAGGATGCTAGTTTCATTCGTTTGAAGAATCTTAGCATAGGTTATACTTTTGACAAAAGTTTAACGAAGATCGGAGACTTCCGGTTGTATGTAAGTTCACAAAATTTGTTTACAATAACCAAATACAAAGGTTATGACCCTGAATCAAGTTCAACGCTTACGAGCGATGTGGCAACAGGTATTGATTCGGGTATAACTCCATCTGCACTTACGGTTACTTTTGGTGCTCAATTAACATTCTAGTCTACAATTAAAATTTTAAGAGAAATGAAAAAGTTATCATATTCACTTTTATTATTAATAGTATGTTTCACTACTTTTTCGTGCTCCGGCTATTTAGATGAGCACTCAAAAGATTCGATGAATGCATCAACTTATCCAAAGACTGATGCGGATATGGTTACCGCAATGTCTCCGATGTGGTGGGTGACCATGAAGTTTACTAGTGGTGATGATCCGACATTCTTCTTCTTGGGGGCTGATGATGCTACTTCAAACGTTCCTGCAAATACCTATTTTCGTGATGGTGATATATTTAATATCTCCGATGGTTTGAGTCAGATAACTTATGATTGGCAATTACCTTATAAAGGAATTCAGATTTCGAACTTTATAATTGCTCATTATGCAGATTGTACTGGTGACCAGAATTTGATTAACAACTGTGCAGGACAAGCCTATTTTATGAGAGCGTGGTGGTATTATTGGTTGATTAAATTTTTTGGTCCTTGTCCAATGCCTTTAAAAGAAGGAGAGACTGATGCTGAAATGACACAGTCAAGTGTAGAAGATGTTTATGCACAAATCATTTCTGATTTACAGAAAGCAGAAGAATTGATGCCTGCAAAACAAACCCGTTCAGAGTGGGTTTATAATGGCATGAGTTTAGTTCCGACACAAGGTTCTGCCAAGAGTTTGCTGGCTTCCGTTTATCTGCAGATGACAGGATGGCCTTTGAAAGATGAATCTAAATATGCACTTGCTGCAGCTAAAGCAAAAGAAGTTATTGATAATGAGTCAACTTACGGATATGGATTAGTTGATATTAATAAGTTGTGGGATGGCATAGACATGTGGGATGAAGAAACTGTTTTCGGTCATGCTTATAATTGGAAAACAGGTGATTATACCATGCGTACACCAAAAGCCGGTGCTCCTATTGAAGAAGGTGGTTGGGCATGTTATATGGCCGAGATCAATTTCTTCAAGAATTTTCCGGAAGGTCCTCGTAAGAAGGTTACTTTCCAGACAGATATTTGGGTCCCAGTATCTAAGGGCACAGAAGGCGCATTCTACAATGAAAGAGCTAATGCTTGGTTTATTGATGTGCCTTGGGATGATCCTCGTACAGAAAAACAACATCCATATTTCTGCAAGCAGCGCTTTGGCTCAGAAACTCGTGGCGGTAGTTTGAGTTGGGAAGACCGATACCTTGACGGAAGTATGTGGCGTTCGGGACGTTCACAAAGGTTCATTCGCTATGCTGAAGTATTATTGGTTTATGCTGAGGCTGAATGTATGGCAAAAGGAGGACCGGATGCTTCTGCTTATGCAGCTATTAATCGCGTTCGCGAACGTGCAGGATTGGAAGACTTGACAGCAGGTATGTCTGCCTCTGACTTTCAGACAGCTTGCTTCAATGAACGTGGTTGGGAATTTGCAGGAAATGAATATTGTAGTCGCTGGGCAGATTTGCTCCGCTTTGAAAAGGTTGAATCAGCTAATTCCAATCGCGATTCTCGTGAGTATATTTTAAATCATACACCGACGAAGGCCGATTATTACCTCCCGATTCCGGCTTATGATAAGAATATGAATCCTAATCTTCATGATAATACTGGCGAATGATTATTGAAGTTTTTTTGATATTTGTATAGGCTTATTCGTTAGAAACGCTCATTTTATTGGGCGTTTCTTTTTTATGTAAGATTTTTCCGAAGAACATGATATAAAATGTGAAGAATATCTATTATCTTTGGGCACAATTTATTAGGGGTTAGTTCTTTATGAAGGGGTTACATAATTTATTATTAGTAGTAGCGGCTTTTTGTTTAATGCTGTTTTTTTCATTGGTGGTCATCAATGAAACGAGATATCATGTTATTCATCATTTGATTTATGATCATGGAATGCCATTTATTCTTTTGTGTGTTGTAGGCATTCTCTTTTTCGCCTTGTTGGCAATCAATTGTTTGATTTCCAGATGTGATTTAGCTAATCAAAATAAGACTTTACAAGTCTTGCGTAAAAAGATTGCCTGTGTTACGGCTGGTGATTCGATTCTTATTATGCAGTACGATGTGAAGGCTCAAAAGTTCATCCGTTGGAATGAAAAAACAGGAGAGGAGTATCGTCATTTTTCATTGGCGGACTATTGGAAATACATCCATGTTGAGGATTTGCCTATAGCACAAAAACTTGTTGATCACATGAATACACATCAGACAAACTCCTTTGTCTGTGAGTATCGATATCAGTTCCCTGGCACTAAAGATTATTCATGGCAATTGAATGAAATATTTCCGTTTGAATTGAATAAAAAGGGTGAACCAGTTAGTTATATCGGAGTCTGCCATAAAAACAACAAATGGCATGAGATACAAGATAAAACCAAGTCTTTCCACGATCAGATCAATTTCATCATGTCTTCTGTCGGCATAGGTTTTGCCTTATATCATGTTAATACCGACACCTTTCATGGAGCGAATGAAAAAGGGGAACTTAGTGAACATGAGATTTCAATGGATTCCTTTGTACAATGCATATATCCGGAAGACAGACCTCATTTTTTGTCGGTTATCAAGAAGCTGAAGGAAGGCAAAGATGATTTGATCCTCTCAAATGCAGAATATCGATCATGTATATTCAATAATCCAGGTGTTTATAAATGGTATGTGGGGCATTTTATGGCTTTGCGTAAAAAAAATGCACCTGTGGAAAATTATGTTTGTCTTTTCCGCAGAAATGACCAATGGCATAACATGCTTGATAAGGTGAAGACATATAGTAATAAAATATCATTTATCTCATCAATGAGCGGTATCATATTTGCTAATTTTGATACCAAAACCAACATACTCAATTGTTTGAGTGGTGAAGGCGATTTCAAAGGTTATAGCATGACTTTAGATGAATATCTGGGCTTTGTGTATCCTGATGATCGTTTGAAGGGCGAGCAGGTTGTCAAGATGATGAAAGAGCATACGCTCGAACATTTCCATACGGAATATCGTTTCACGCATCCTTGGACGAATGAATATATTTGGTATTCTGTCGATATCGCAGCCACTGAGTATGATTCCAATCACCAAATAACAGGATATACCTGGCTGAATCGAAACAATGACGCTTGGCACAAAGCTATGGATGAGATGTTGGAACTGCAGGGAAAAGCTGAGTTGGCAAAAATGCAGTCGTCTTTCTTGTCGAATATCAACCACGAGATTCGTACGCCTCTGAATGCTATTGTCGGTTTCTCTAATATTATGTGCGATGAAGATTCATACGAAGAGAGAGCAAGATACAGAGATATCATCGACAACAACAATCAGAAACTGCTTCGTATTGTGGATGATGTCCTTATGCTTTCGAAAATAGAATCGGATGATATTAATTTCAAATATACGACTGTAGATATTGCGGATTTCTTTAAGAAACTTATTGATAAGGTCCGTCCTTTAGTCGGACCAAATGTTCAGTTGATTTGCAAGTGCGACAAACCATTGACCTCAACCTTGGATGTTACTTATCTGAAAAATGTTACGTCTGCACTGTTGAATAATGCAATCAAGTTCACGCATGAAGGAAGTATAACCCTCGATTATGCAGCCAAAGATGGCGGATTGTATGTTTCTGTAACCGATACGGGAATCGGAATCGCGCAAGAAGAACAGGAGCGTATTTTTGAACGTTTCGAGAAAGTCGATTCTTTTAAAGAGGGTACGGGTATCGGTTTGCCAATCTGCAAAGCAATTCTTACTAAAGTGAATGGCAAAATCGGTGTTGAATCGCAACTTGGCAAAGGCTCTACTTTCTGGTACTGGGTCCCTAGAAAGACATCGGAGTCTTAATATTCAATGCTCTTGATAATGCAGGTAATCAACTATTCTTTTGATTGAGATGAACGGATGTATAGTGATGTGTGATGGTTTCACCAATGGTTGCTTATCTTTGATTCAGGGCATATATATGTTCTGTTCCTAGTATATCTTTTCGCCATTCTGAAGAAATTTCGGCAAGAGTACGCTGCTTCTTATCGTCTCATATATATGAGTCAATCGTCTCACATATATGGATCGATCAGTTCATATAATATGGACCGATCGATTCACCTATATGAATCGATAATTGTTTCGGCACGAAAACGTTCTTTTATTTGCTCTTCAGCGAATATTTGTTTAGATAAGAGCAGTTTTCTTTCATATATTTCCTATCTTTGTCCTTAATGAGTCGGATTGTGACTCTGATTACTAGTCCTTTGATTGTTGAACGACTTTAAATAGTTTTACATCATGAATATCAGAAACATTTTTCCATCCCTGCTTGTGGGATTACTATTATGTTCAAGCCAGATGGGAGCTTTCGAACAGACAAACCACGGAGTTGTGATTCCCATCAGTCATCAAACCCAAGGCGGACCGGCATTGGTCCGGATTCAGGTAATGGGCGAAAATCTGATTCATGTATCGGCGACGCCTGAGAGCCAGTTCAATGACCGAACCAGTCTGATCATACTTAACCCTTTGAAACAAACACCTTCGCGCGTGTATCAGAACAAAGATACGGTTGTCGTTGCTACTTCACGTCTGAAAGCGTATGTACTGACCTCAACGGGTGAAGTTTGGTTTACCGATGCCCAGGGCAAAACAATTTTGCGTGAGAAGAATGGAGGCGGGAAGACGTTCCAACCAATTACTGTTGACGGAACGCATGGTTACACCATCCGTCAAGTGTTCGAATCGCCTGAAGATGAGGCGTTCTTCGGATTGGGACAGCATCAGTCCGATGAGTTCAACTACAAAGGAAAGAACGAACAGTTGTTTCAGTATAACACGAAAGTGTCGGTGCCTTTCATCGTATCCAACAAGAATTACGGCTTCCTTTTGGACAGCTATTCGCTATGTCGCTTCGGTTCGCCGGTCGATTATTCGCAGTTGAACCGTCTGTTCAAGCTTTATGACAAGAGCGGCGAGCAAGGTGCACTGACAGGCACTTATATTGCTGCTAATGGCGAAACCATTCTCCGACAGGAAGATTCCATCTATTTTGAAGATTTGAAAACGATAAAACATCTGCCACAAAACTTTGCTTTGAAAGGAGCGAAAATCATCTATGAAGGCGAATTGGAACCTTCGGCAAGCGGAGAGTTCAAGTTTATTCTTTATTATGCGGGTTATACAAAGGTATTTATCGATAATAAGCTCGTTGTCCCCGAACGGTGGCGTACGGCGTGGAATCCGAACAGTTATAAGTTCGCTGTCAATCTGACTGCCGGCAAACGTGTTCCGATTCGTATCGAATGGCTCCCTGATGGCGCTGCTTCGTATTGCGGATTGCGAGCATTGGCTCCGGTAAGTCCGGAAGAACAGAACCGACAATCGTGGTGGAGCGAGATGACACAGCAATTGGATTATTATTTTATCGCCGGCGAAAACATGGATGAAGTGATTAGCGGTTACCGTATATTGACGGGAAAAGCGCCGATCATGCCAAAATGGGCGATGGGATTTTGGCAGAGTCGCGAACGCTACAAGACTTCGACAGAGATCGTTGGTGCTTTGAAAGGGTTCCGCGACAGAAATATCCCTATTGATAATATTGTTCTTGATTGGAATTACTGGCCTGAAACGCAATGGGGAAGCCACGACTTCGACAAGACACGTTTCCCTGATCCGAAAGCGATGGTTGATTCTATCCATGCACTTCACGGACACATGATGATTTCCGTATGGCCGAAGTTCTATGTAGGTATCGAGCATTATAAAGAGTTTGACAGAAACGGTTGGATGTATCAGCAGTCGGTGAAGGATGGTTTGGTGGATTGGATCGGAAAAGGTTATCACTATTCGTTCTACGATGCTTACAGTCCCGATGCACGCAAACTCTTCTGGAAACAGATGTACAACAAACTCTATCCGTTGGGAATCGATGCCTGGTGGATGGATGCCAGTGAACCGAATGTGCGCGACTGTACGGATATGGATTATCGCAAAGCATTGTGCGGACCGACAGCCTTGGGTTCGTCAACCGAATATTTCAATGCTTATGCACTGATGAATGCTGAAGCTATTTATGACGGACAGCGCGGCGTTGACAACAACAAACGTGTCTTTTTGCTTACCCGTTCGGGATTTGCCGGATTGCAACGTTATTCAACAGCAACGTGGAGCGGTGATATCGCAACGCGTTGGGAAGATATGAAAGCACAAATCTCCGCGGGGTTGAACTTCGCCGTTAGCGGAATCCCTTACTGGACAATGGATATTGGCGGGTTCTGTGTGGAAGACCGTTATGTGGCTGCTCAACAGGAATATGATAAAAACAAGACTGAAAACAATGATTTGAAGGAATGGCGCGAACTCAACACCCGTTGGTATCAGTTCGGTGCTTTCGCCCCTCTTTACAGAGCACATGGACAATTTCCATTGCGTGAAATATGGAACATCGCTCCCGAAACGCATCCTGCTTATAAGAGCATTGCTTATTATACGAAGTTGCGCTACCGCCTGATGCCATATATTTATTCATTGGCAGGACGTGTTTATTTCAAGGATTACACGATCATGCGTCCGCTGGTGATGGATTTCGAAGGCGATGCAACGGTGAATAATATCAGTGATCAGTTTATGTTTGGTCCCGCTCTGATGGTTTCGCCAGTTTACAGATTCGGCGAGAGAACACGTGAAGTTTATTTCCCGAAAGCTGCCGGATGGTACGATTTCTATACCGGACAGTTCCGCAACGGAGGAGAGAAGTCTACTGTTGAGGCGCCTTACGAACGTATTCCGCTTTATGTGCGTGCAGGTTCAATCATCCCTGTAGGTCCTGAGATTCAGTATGTTGCAGAGAAACCTGCCGATAATATCCTTCTGTATGTTTATCGAGGCGATAATGCGGCGTTCACGCTTTATGAAGACGAGAATGTGAATTACAATTATGAGAAAGGCAAGTATGCAACGATTCCGTTTACGTATGATAATGGAACAAATACACTGACCATCGGCACTCGCAAAGGCTCATTCGCAGGAATGTTGAAATCGCGTACGTTCACGATTGTGACAGTCGACAAGAACAATCCTAAACCTTTTGATGCTGATGCTTCGGGCAAAGAGGTGAAATATAACGGCAGTCAGGTCGTCGTCACGCTATAATCGGATTGTCATCGCTTTATAGTCGGATATCCTTATGTAATAGTTGACTCTGAGTCGGAATATAAAGATTTATATAACAAGAAAGCCTCGAAAAGTTGAACTCTTCGAGGCTCTCTTATAAAGAGACTTCCTATGGAGGGAAAGCCAGTTAATTCTTTGCGATTAAAGTACCTGGATACCTTCTTCGCGAGCTTGCTCTTCACCTGAAGGAGTGATGAGTTTGTAGCCCTTGCCGTGAATGTTGATGATTTCGATTCCCGGATCTTCCTTCAACAGCTTACGCAGTTTGGTGATATAAACATCCATGCTGCGAGCATTGAAATAATTGTCGTCAACCCAGATAGTCTTCAAAGCGTAGTTACGTTCCAGAATCTCATTTGCATGAGCGCAAAGCAGACTCAACAGTTCACATTCCTTGGTGGTCAGTTTCGTTACATTATCACCAATTGTCAAGGTCTGTTTCTGTGTATCAAACAGGAACTTGCCTAACTTATAGAATGGGATATCTTTGATTTTCTTGCCTTTCACACGGCGGAGGATAGCTTCAATACGAAGCAACAGCTCTTCCATGCTGAACGGTTTTGTCAGATAATCGTCTGCACCAATCTTGAAGCCTTCTAGAATGTCTTCCTTCATAGTCTTGGCTGTAAGGAAGATAATAGGAATTTCAGGGTTGATAGAACGGATTTCTTGAGCTAATGTAAAGCCATCTTTCTTTGGCATCATAACATCCAGTACGCAAAGGTCATATTTACCTTTGGTGAAACCTTTGTAACCAGCTTCTCCATCAGAGAAGAGATCAGTTACATAACCTTTTGCCTGCAGGTATTCTCTTAAGAGCATACCCAAATTTTCGTCGTCTTCACAAAAGAAGATCTTAAGTTTTTCTTCCATAAACTAACTTTTTATAAGAGGTAAAGTAATAATAAATTTTGTTCCAACATTATCTGCACCATTTTCGGCTCTGATTGAACCTTTATGGTCTTCAACTATTTTGCGGACATAAGCGAGTCCGAGACCGAACCCTTTTACATCGTGAACATTTCCTGTAGGTACGCGGAAGAAGCGGTCGAATACTTTCTTCAGGTATTCCTTCTTGATGCCAATTCCGTTGTCTTCAATAGAAATTTGCAGTTTGCCATTCTCGTTCCAGGTGCGACACATCAGTGTGAGCGGAACGTCAGGACGACGATATTTGACAGCATTATCCAACAGATTGAACAGCACGTTGGTAATGTGCATTTCGTCTACATATATATCTGAGTTCTCAGCTTGCAAATCGATATCGATTGTCCCACCGTATTTCTCCACTTTGATGGCAAAGGTGTTTGCAACGCTTGCCAGCAGATCGTTTGCGTCAAGCTCTTTCAATTTTAATGCAGCTCTCTGGCGTTCGAACAGCGACATCTGCAAAACCTTCTCGACGAGGAAGCTTAGTCGTTTCGTTTCGTCATTGATTACACCCGAAATATGTTTGAATACATCCGGGCTTTTTGTAATATCCGAGTCTTTCAACATCTGTGCTGCCAGTGATATGGTGGAAACAGGAGTCTTCAGCTCGTGCGTCATATTGTTGATGAAGTCGTTCTTCATCTCCGAAAGTTTCTTCTGGCGGAACACAATGTATATAGTGAATACAAATGTGACCAACAAAATGATTGAGAAGAGAATTGACGGTACAATGAACGTTACAGAGTTGTTGATATAATCACCCTTTGTCGGGAAGTATAGACGCAAATAGCTCTGCTTTGAAGGCGGATCGTTCGGGAATAATACCTGAGCGCTGACATCGGATGTCGAAGGAATCTCTCCCGTCTGATAAACCGTATTCCCATCTTTGTTGATGACCGAAAAGTAGAAAGGCAGATTCAAGCCGTTGTTCAGAAATTCTGTCTTCAGATAATCATTCAGTTTCTTGAAATCCACACGTTCTTCTATCGGTTTCAGATTTGCCGTATAAAGAATGTTCAGAATCACTTCATCAATTAAACCGGTCTGGTACTGATAGCGGTGTTTCAACGTTTGCTGCAGATCCTTGGAGGTACTGACAATACTGTTTGACGATTTACCTCTGCTAAGCGATGAGATAGGAGCAATCTTGTGAGCCGAAATATTGCTTTGCATCTCAATCTGATGAACGTTACCGTTTGAATCGGTGTATTGATGAACATATTGTTCTTCGCTTACTACCTGATTCAATTCGTTTTGATTATTCTGATAGAGGTAGTTGTTAGCTTCATCGCGGCTGATGTCTTCTTCCAGATATTTGCGCGTCTCATCTAATTCCAGGTTTTTGGAAACCTGAAGAGCACATCGCTTTACTGTTTCATTAAATTGCTCGCTACTCTTTTTAAGGATGATACTGACGTATTTCACTTGTAAAAAGAGCAATCCGCCAAAGGCAAATGCCATCACCACTGCAAGCAACCAAATCGTTGACTTCCTCATATTACTCTTGTTCTCTTTTTAACAATGCAAATAACGCATGTTTTAATTTAATATTCACACAAAAAAAGTAAAAACATAGGGGTTGAATTCTTAAATAACGTTTACGATATAAACGTTCATTTGCTCTATTCCTTTTTAAATTAGTTAATTACTTCATTATTTTTGATTATGAATATTCTGTTTGTGCTTTTGTTATATAAAAACGCCCTTTACAAAGAATTTGTTGCATGAGAAGTTTAATTTCTTTTTTTGAAGCGGCTTAGTTTTAATTATTAGCTATATCTTTGTCCCTCGAAAGATAACATTGTGATGAATGAAGAGATAATGCAGATAGATGTTCGTAAGGTTTTAGCTCAGAAGGCTCCTTCTGTTGCAAAAAAAATTCCGAACTGTGTCGTAAATTATTTGATTCATACGATTCATCAGGATGAGCTGAATGAAATATTGATGCGTTATCATGATAAGGATGGCGTGGATTTTATGGAATCATTAGTTACTTATTTTGATTTGAAGCTCGTTTTGAAGGGAGAACATCATCTTGTAGCAGATGGACGATATATTTTTGCTTCCAATCATCCTTTGGGCGGTTTGGATGGAATTTGTCTTTCTGCTGTCATTGGCAAACATTTTGGAGGGCATATTCGTTATCTGGTAAATGATTTGTTGATGTATTTGCCTAATTTGAAGTCGATATTCGTTCCTGTCAATAAACATGGTGCTCAAGACCGGAGCAGTGCTCAATTGATGGAACAGGCATATGCATCAGATAACCAGATTGTCACATTCCCTGCAGGGTTATGCTCACGAAGACATCATGGTGTTGTAAAAGATTTAGAATGGAAAAAGTCGTTTATCCAAAAAGCCGTGGAATATCAACGTGATGTTGTTCCGGTTTATTTTGAAGGAATTAATTCGAATTTTTTCTATCGTTTTGCAAATATCCGGAAGGCTCTCGGAATAAAGATGAATTATGAAATGATATATTTGCCGGACGAAATGTTTCGAAACAAACATAAATCATTTCATATCTATTTTGGAGAACCTGTTCCGTGGTGCACTTTTGATGAGAGTAAGAAGCCGCTGGAATGGGCCGAATGGATAAAGGCGAAAGTGTATAATCTGAAAGAACAATAATAAATATATGCAAGAGATTATTCAACCGGTTGACGTTGTCCTTCTAAAGTCGGAGTTGACGAAAGAGAAGAAACTCAGAAGGACAAACAAGTCAAACAATGAAATATATATAGTGTCAGCGCACGACTCACCTCATGTGATGCAGGAGATTGGGCGACTACGTGAGATCGCATTTCGTTATTATGGAGGAGGTACAGGTCTGTCGGTGGATATTGATAAGTATGATACGATGGAGGATGCTTATCGACAATTGATTGTATGGAGTCCGACGGAAGAAAAGATATTGGGCGGCTATAGATTTTTGTGCGGTTCGGATGTGAAGTTCGATGAAGCAGGAAAACCAATTCTGGCAACATCGCCTTTGTTTAATTTCTCAGAGAAGTTTATCAAGGAGTATCTTCCATATACAGTTGAACTGGGACGCTCGTTCGTGACGCTTGAATATGAATCGACACGCGCTTCATCAAAAGGTTTGTTCGTACTGGATAACTTGTGGGATGGATTAGGCGCATTGTCGGTGATTGATCCTCGCTTGCAATATTATTTTGGGAAGGTGACCATGTATAATACTTACAATCCTGAAGCAAGAAATATGATTCTCTATTTTCTGACTAAACATTTTCCGGATCCTGAGAAGCTGATTACGCCAATTATTCCACTGGAAACGAATACGGATGTCGACAAGATGAAAGCTCTTTTCAAGTATGATTCTTTCAAAGAAAATTATAGAGTATTGAATCAGGAAGTCAGGAAGTTTGGAATCAATGTTCCACCGTTGGTTAATGCTTATATGAGTCTTTCTCCCAAAATGCGCGTTTTCGGTACAGCAATCAATAATGGATTTGGAAAAGTGGAAGAGACGGGCATATTGATTGCTATTGACGAGATTTTGGAAGAAAAGAAAAAAAGACATATCGAAACTTTCCTCCAAGAAGAGGGTCAATTTTTGGATTTGATTCGAAAGGTTGAAGAGTAGGACTTTAAACTTTTATTCATTTCCTTTCTGCCGTTTCCATTCTTGGGCGAGCGTGTCCAATTGTTGATGCCATTCGCTTCCAAAGCGTCGGATAAGCGGTTCTTTAAGAAACTGATAAAGCGGTACATTTGTTTTTTTGCCAAGCAATTCTGCTGCTTTGCATATCTTCCAGCGATTATAGTTTACTGCTGAAAAAGTATCGTAGTCAGTTATTCGGATTGGATACAAATGGCAGGATATAGGTTTGCGAAAAGATATTTTCTTGTCGAAATAAGCTTTTTCAAGAGCGCACTTACAAGTGCCGTCTTTATCATAGCATGTAAATACACAGTTTTTGTTATCAACGATTGAAGTCACAATTTCTCCTTCGATATCAATATAGGCAACTCCCTGTTTTTTGATGATCTCTTGTGCTTTTGGAGAAAGATCGTCCCATACAGTAGGTAATGCTTTTTCTAGTTCTGCTATTTCATTTTTTTTGAGTGGTGCACCTGAATCGCCTTCAATGCAGCAAGCTCCCTTGCAGCAAGAAAGATCACATACGAACTGACTCTCTACAACATCGAGGCTAACGAGTGTTTTGTCGATTTGAAACATGGGCATAGATATATGGAATAAAAATGGACAACTGAAATGCAGCTTTAAAGAATCTCTTCAACTGATTTCAGTTGCCCACGGTTTATAGATGATAAATGATTACTTGATTAATGCGTGTCCAGTCATTTCTTTTGGCTGTTCCAGACCCATAATATGAAGGATGGATGGAGCTACGTCGGCTAAAATACCATTTTCAACTTTGGCATCTTTGTTCTTTGTAACATATACAAATGGAACAGGATTCAAAGAGTGTGCCGTGTTTGGCGTGCCATCTTCATTCGTTGCGTGATCGGCATTTCCGTGGTCGGCAATGATAATCACTTCATAGTCGTTGGCTTTTGCAGCTTCGACAGTGTCTTTCAAACAGGCGTCGATAGTAACGACTGCTTTCTCAATAGCAGCGTAAACGCCCGTATGACCAACCATATCACCATTGGCATAGTTGCAAACAATGAAGTCGTACTTCTTTGTATTGATGGCTTCAACCAGTTTGTCTTTTACTTCGAACGCACTCATTTCCGGTTTCAAATCGTAGGTGGCAACCTTTGGAGAAGGAACCAGAATACGATCTTCGCCTACGTATGGAGCTTCGCGACCGCCGTTGAAGAAAAATGTGACGTGTGCATATTTCTCTGTTTCAGCAATATGAAGCTGTGCTTTGCCTTTCGATGAAAGATATTCGCCCAGAGTATTGTCTACGTTCTCTTTGTCGAAAAGAATGTGCAGACCTTTAAAGTTGGCATCATAAGGAGTCATACAGAAATATTGCAGATTCGGAATGGTGTGCATTCCTTCTTCCGGCATATCCTGTTGTGTCAGAACTACAGTAAGCTCTTTAGCACGGTCGTTGCGGAAGTTGAAGAAGATAATCACATCGCCTTCTTCGATTGTAGCAACCGGTTTGCCATTTTCAACATGTACAATAGGTTTGATGAACTCATCCGTTACGCCGTCAGCATAAGATTCTTCCATGGCTTTCACCATGTTCTCTGATTCTTTGCCTTTGCCGTTTACAAGCAGTTCATAAGCTTCCTTGATACGGTTCCAACGTTTATCGCGATCCATGGCATAATAACGACCAATGATTGAGGCAATCTTGCCACCTGTAGTTTTTAGATGATTCTCCAGTTGTTCAATAAAGCCGACGCCGCTCTTCGGATCGGTATCACGGCCATCCATGAAGCAGTGAACATAAGCTTTATGAATACCATATTCTTTTGCGATATCATTAAGTTTCAACAGATGTTCCAATGAACTGTGAACCCCTCCGTTAGAAACAAGACCCATAAAATGGATTTGTTTGTTGTTCTCTTTAGCATAACTGTAGGCACGGATGATTTCCGGATTCTTCAGTATTGAATTGTCTCGGCATGCGCGATTGATTTTTACCAAATCCTGATAAACAACGCGACCTGCACCGATATTCAAGTGTCCAACCTCTGAATTGCCCATTTGCCCGTCAGGTAAACCAACGTTTTCGCCTGAAGCCTGGAGTTGTGAGTTTGGATATGTTTTTAACAGATTATCCCAATATGGAGTAGGGGTGCAGAAGATGACATCATCTTTTTTGTGATCTCCGATTCCCCATCCGTCGCAGATAAGTAAAATTGCTTTCTTGCTCATGATTATATTATTTATGATTTTGTTGTCTCTAATTTTGGAGCAAAGATAAGCATTTTCTCTGTATTATGTTTGTGGTTAAAGTACTACTTTTGCAATATGATAGAAAAGAAGATACACGATTCTGATTTAGGCGATATAAAAGTGCGAATAAGCACACGCGCTGTACATATTCGATTGCAAGTATCTAAAGGAACTGTGATTGCTACATTGCCTTCGGGTGTAAGTATTAATCGACTACTTGATTTTATTCAGTTGAATAAGGAAAAACTGCGTGCTTCGCTTGCCAAATATCCGGTTCAACCTTTGATAACAGAGGCAACGGTATTGGAAACAGCTTCTTTCAAACTACATGTGTTTTGTACGGATCGTGAGAATTTTTATATGCGTTTGGAGCAGAAAGTGTTGAATATTGCTTGTCCTGCGGAAACGGATTTTACGGATAGTCGTGTGCAAACGCTTCTGAAAGAATGGATTGAGAAAGCTTTGCGTCATGAGGCCGTCCGTCTTCTTCCCAAAAGATTGCAAGAACTGGCTTCCTTGAATCATTTTACTTTCTCGTCTGTGAAGATTAACAAAAGCGGAACGCATTGGGGAAGCTGTACGGCTCGCAAAAGCATAAATCTTTCGCTTTCATTAATGATATTGCCTTGGCATTTGATTGATTATGTGCTTCTTCATGAATTATGCCATACAGTCGAGATGAATCATGGTCCGCGTTTTTGGAAACTTCTCGATAGCGTGACTCATGGGCAGGCGCAAGACTTGCGGCGCGAGATGAAACAGTATCATACGTTTTGAACGCGGAAAATTTAAACTTTAAATGTCTATTGTTTCCAGAATCCTGGAATAATCAGCGTGACAACTGTGAATATTTCCAGACGTCCGATCATCATCAAGAAGGAGAGAACCCATTTGCTAAGATCCGGGAGTGCAGAGAAGTTGCCAGCCGGTCCGACACTTCCCAATCCGGGTCCGACATTTCCCATTGCTGTAAATGCAGAACCAATCGATTCTTCAAAACCTACTCCGTCGAGCATCAGAATCAAACATCCCGTAACAACCAATGCCAGATAGATGAAGGCAAACGACAAGACGCGATAAACAACCTCGCCCGCTAATACATGTCCATTAACACGAACAGGAACGACAGCATGAGGATGCGTCCTTTTCTTGAATTCATTGAACAGATTTTTGGTTAGAATCATGAATCGTCCCATCTTAAGTCCTCCGCAAGTAGAACCGGCGCAACCGCAGATCAGCATCAGAATAATGGCAATATTCCAGAAGAACGGTCCCCAAGGAATGTAGTCGGCCGTCGCAAATCCGGTAGTAGAAATTAAAGAGGCCACTTGGAATGAAGCCAGACGGAACGCCTGCCCGAAGTCGGGAATGATGTCATTTATCATCAGATATCCTGTGACCAGAAGCATTGTACCGATTGTGAAGACGTAGAACCAAATGGTTTCTTCGTCTTTCAGTAGTTTGCCAAATTTACCGTTGAAGAGAAAGTATATCAAACTCATGTTGGTTGCACCGACACACATGAATATCGTGATTACATAATCTATATAAGGCGAATTCCAGTAGGCAATACTGGAGTTTTTTGTAGAGTAACCTCCGGTCGACATCGTTGTCATCGCCTGATTGACAGCATCGAAAAGATTCATCGGCCCTGCCCAGAGAAGAAGTGTTAATACAATGGTGAGGAATACATAAATATACCATAAACGCTTGGCAACCTGTGCAATTCGGGGCAAGAACCGTTCATGAATGATTCCGGGCGTTTCTGCATCGAACATCATAATCGCACCACCGCCCAATGCAGGCAATAAAGCGACAGTGAATACAATCATTCCCATTCCGCCTTGCCATTGTGTCAAACTTCTCCAAAACAGAATACTGTTGGGTAATGCTTCTACATTTGTTAATATGGAGGATCCTGTTGTTGTGAAACCGGACATGGTTTCGAAGAATGCATCTGTTATGGACGGAACATATCCTCCGAGGTAAAAGGGAAGCATTCCCAATAATGAAACAAAAATCCAAGTGAGTGTAACGATAAGCATTCCTTCTCGGCGTCCTACATTGAATTCGTTAGCTTTAAAACCAATTCCGTAGCATAACAGACCGCAACCCAGCATGATTGCACTCGACAATAATAAGGGCGTCAATCCATTTCCACCATCAAAAAAAGCTATGGCAACAGCCAGAAACATGAATATTGTTTCCAGGATGAACATCATCCCTAATATTTTGATTATGAAACGTATATTTAACATAATTACGATGGTTCACATATTAATTAAAGAAGTCTTCCAACTTATGCATGGCTGTATCTAAACAGAACACAACTACATGATCGTAAGCTTGAATCTGAGTATCACCTTTAATCATCATCGGCTTTCCGTCGCGAATCATGCCACCTAATGTCATGTCTTTAGGTAATTTCAAGTCTTTTACTTCTTTGCGTGTAATTTTTGAATCCGGGCGGGCTACCAGTTCGGCAACATCGGCGTTGGCAAATGCCAGACATTTGACGTTGGAAACGTCGGCATCCAATAGGAACTGGTAAATATTGCTGGCAGCAATTAGTTTTTTGTTGATGACAGAACCGATATCCATACTTTCAGCCAAAGGTATATAATCAATGTTTTCAATCTTGGAAATCGTTTTGAAAACACCTAGACGTTTGGCAGCCAGACAGGCCAGAATATTTGTACTTGAGTTTTCTGTCAGCGCAATGAATGCCTGGGCATCTTGTATCCCTTCCTGCATTAACAGATCGGTATCACGGCCATCGCCATTGATGATCAATACATTACCGGGTACAGCTTCAGCAATACGATGACTTTTTTCTTTATCTTTCTCGATGACTTTAACTCTGATATTGCTTGGCAGATATTGGCATGTTCGTATAGCGATGCGGCTTCCTCCCATGATAATCACTTTTTTAACTTCGGGATCAATCTTTCCGGCTTGTATCCGGACATCCTCAATATGATCCTTGGTTGTCGTGAAAAACAGAATATCACCCGATTCGATATGATCGCTACCACGTGGGATGATTGTTTCGTTTTGTCGTTTGATGGCTACAATATGATAGAGTTTCTGTTCGTTCAGCAATTCGGAAAGCTGTTTGTTGAGCAGTGTGGAATTGTTGCGTACTTTAACACCAATCAATATGAGTGCACCGCCGAACAGTTCCCAATATTGTCGGGTCCATGGTCGTTTAACGGCGGTTACAATTTCTTTTGCCGCGAGCATTTCTGGATAAATCATCGAGTTGATGCCCATTTTCTCGAACAGTTCCTTGTTTTTGGGTAACAGATATTCGTAGTTATTGATTCGCGCCACCGTTTTGTGCGCTCCGAGTTTGGAGGCCAGAATACTGGAGGCAATATTCGTTGTCTCTTCGGGTGTGACGCTAACAAAAAGGTCTGTTTTGCGAATTCCCGCTTCTTCCAAGTCGCGTATAGATGTAGGGTTGCCAACCATTGGTAGCACTTCCATGCTCGAGTTCGTAAAATTCAAGCGTTCTTCATTAGGATCCATCAGAATAATATCTTGTTTCTCCTGTGAAAGCATTTTTGCTAAATGCGTGCCTACTTCGCCGGCTCCGGCAATAATAATCTTCATACTTTAATAATTGACAATTGACAATTATGATTGGTTCTCAATGCTTCTTTCTCTTCACGTAACTTTTCAGCAATGCTTTCGGCATCCATCTTGCAAAGATGCATCTGCTCTTGTACAGTCCCGTGTCCGATGAATTCATCCGGAACACCAAGTCTGGTTACGTGTACATTATATTCATGATCTGACATGAATTCGAGTACAGCACTTCCCAATCCTCCTTTGATTACTCCGTTCTCAAGGGTGATTATGCGTTTGAATGTGCGTGCTACTTCATGTAGAATATCTTCATCTATCGGTTTGAGAAAGATCATGTCGTAATGTGCTACCGATATTCCTTCCTGTTCAACTTCACGGATGGCTTTTGTAGCTTCGTTGCCTATAGGACCAAGAGTCAGAATAGCCACATCTGTTCCGCTGTGTATCTTTTTCCCTTTTCCGATAGGTATTTCATGCATTTCGTTGCGCCATTGTGCCATTTCGCCTTTTCCTCGTGGATAACGGATGATGAACGGACCCTGTTCTTGCTTGTAACCTGTATACATCAGATTCCGTAAGTCCCATTCATTCAGCGGAGAGGAAATAATCAGGTTCGGTATCGGACGGAAGTATGCCAGGTCAAATACGCCTTGATGTGTTTGTCCGTCTTCGCCGACCAATCCAGCGCGATCGAGACAAATCACCATGTGCAGTTTCTGCATCGCAACATCGTGGATGACCATGTCATAAGCACGTTGCATGAATGATGAGTAAATGTTGCAGAAGGGAATCATTCCTTCTTTGGCCAGTCCCGCGGAGAAGGTCACTGAATGTCCTTCGGCAATCCCTACATCGAAGGCTCTTTTTGGAAAAGCTTTCATCATATAGGTCATCGAGCAACCGGTAGGCATTGCCGGTGTGATTCCGACGATGCGTTGGTCTTTTTCGGCCAGTTCTACAAGTGTATGCCCAAAGACATCTTGATATTTTTGGGGTTCGTTCAGTGTATGAACAATAATGCGTTCGCCCGTCTCTTTATTGAAAAGTCCGGGTGCATGCCATTCTGTTGCAAATTCTTCGGCAGGTTTGTATCCTTTACCTTTGATTGTCTTTATGTGAAGCAACTTTGGCCCTTGCAGATCCTTGATGTCGTTGAGAACTTTGATCAGGTATGTGACGTCGTGTCCGTCTACCGGACCAAAGTATCTGATACTGAATCCTTCGAAGAAATTGTGTTGCTTCGTCAACAATGCTTTGAGGCTGTTGTTGAAGCGTAGAATATTCTCTCTGCGATTGTTATTGATGATATTCATCTTACGCAGTCCTCGATAGAGGTCATATCGCATCTTGTTGTAAGTCTGACTCGTTGTGATATCCACAAGATATTGGCTTAATCCGCCAACGGGCTGATCAATAGCCATATCATTATCGTTGAGGATGATCAGCAAGTTGTTGGCATTAGCGGCGGCATTGTTGAGTCCTTCAAAAGCCAAACCGCCTGTCATGGCTCCATCGCCGATAACGGCAATGACGTGGCGCTTTTCGTTTTTAAGTTCGGATGCTACCGACATGCCCATGGCCGCCGAGATAGAATTGGAAGCATGTCCTGCAATGAATGCGTCGTATGGGCTTTCTGCTGGATTGGGAAAACCACTGATGCCATTCAATTGGCGCAGTGTGTGAAAAGACTCTCGTCTTCCGGTCAGTATTTTGTGTGCATAAGCTTGATGTCCAACGTCCCAAACAATCTTGTCGTAAGGCGTATTGAATACATAATGGAGCGCAACCGTTAATTCGACTGTTCCTAAGCTTGAGCCTAGATGTCCCGGGTTGTGAGAGAGTACATCTATAATATAATCACGCAATTCCGTACATACTTCTCCCAGTTTATCCGGATCCAGCTTTCGCAAATCGTCCGGATAATTGATTGAGCCTAATATGTTCTCATCCTTGCATTCTGACATTGCTGTTAAAATTTTGCGGCAAATGTAAAGAAATAATGGGAGAAAAAATAGTTTTCTCTCTTCATTCTTTACTTAAATGAAAAAATGATATTTCATCTTTATTTTTTGGCAGAATCTGATTCCGATGATTAGCGGATGGCAATCTTACGAACGGTGTCGCCGATACGTACGATATAATAGCCTTTGGCAATATCAACGGTATATTCACATGTTGATTGTTTAATAATGATTTCTTTCACTCTGATTCCTACAACGCTGTAAATCTCTAATTTGCTGCCAATAGGAGCGTTTTCAACCAGAATCTTGTTGTCGTAAGCTGTTATCTCGATAGTATTAGGGTCTTTGTCTTTGACAGAGAATACGCTTTCGTACGCCTGATGTGCAGCGACTTCAAGCGGACAAGCAACTCCCAAAGAGAGTATGAGTATGATCAGATATACTATTTTCATCTTCCAAACCCTAATTTCCTACAAAGGTAGAAATGTTTTCTGAATATTGGCGTTAATTATTCGTTTTTTTATTGTAGGCCATAAATTTGATGCTTGGGAAAATGTTAAATAATTCATTCGAATGCGCGAACCTTTTCATTCGAATAAAAAAAAATTTCATTCGAATGAAATGACTTTCGCTTCCGAATGAATTGGAATTTACATTCGGATGTTTTTTACGGAATGAGCGGAAATACCAATCCTTCGTTGGCAAGGATTGTTTCAGGGAAAATAGTGTCGGCTTCCTGTTTGAGTATGGAGCAGTCTTCGTACCGTGCAGAATAATGACCGATCATAAGCTTCTTGACATGAGCGTCTCGTGCAATCGTGGCAGCTTGGCACGCTGTCGAATGGAAAGTCTCTTTTGCACGTGCCTCGTCGCTTTCAGCAAAAGTAGCTTCGTGATACAGCAGATCAACGCCTTCTATAATAGGAATGATGCTAGGGTTGTAGGCTGTGTCAGAGCAGAATGCATAGCGCTTGGGAGGCTCGGCCGGACGTGTAAGCCAGGAATTGGGAATAGTTTCGCCTTCGGGTGTTATATAGTCTTTTCCTTGTTTGATATCTTTCATCCATTTTATGGGCACCTGATAGAAATCGGTCATCTCGCGGATGATATGCGGCTCCTTCGGCTTTTCTGAAAACAGATAGCCGCAAGTAGGGATGCGATGTTTCAAAGGAATGGAATAAACAGATAATGAGCGGTCTTCCATCACAAGGGAATGTACGGTTGTATCGACAGGTTCGAAGATGACTTTAAACTCAAGTCCACGGCAGAATTCCGTGAGTACACAATTTAGAAAGGTTGAAAGTTCTTTGGGTCCGTGAATCACCAGATCGCCGGTGCGCCCCAACATGCCCAATGTAGAGATCAATCCAGGTAATCCGAAACAGTGATCACCGTGCAGGTGCGTAATAAAAATATGTCCCAAACGATTGAATCTGATTCGCAGATTGCGCATCTGAACCTGTGTACCTTCGCCACAATCAATCATATACTGTTTGTCTCGTAAATCGATAACTTGTGATGTAGCTAAATGTCGGGTTGTCGGCAGCGCTGATCCGCATCCCAAAACGTGTATGTTAAAATCTCCCATTGTGCCTATCTTCGCATTTCGAGTGCAAAGATAATACAAAAGGGCTGGTTTACTGTGAAAAATAACAAAAAATGGGGTAAACTTATTCGCTGATATATGAAGATTGAGTACATTTGTTTGCTGTCTCGTGATTAGGAGACTCTATCACAAGAAAGACTTAAAAATAATTCATTAAGCCTTGTTGGCTTTCTTTTTTGTTTAAAACGGTTAAAATGTAGAAACGGCTAAGTGTGAGCTCCGCCGTTTCTTTTTTTTGTCTTTATCTGTTAGTAGGTGTGTCCTTTTGGATTTTCTATTTCTTCTTTAGTTATTTTCTTCAAGTCGAGTGCACGCCATGCATAGAAAATGTAAGCCAATACAAATGGAATCAATATCGAAACGATGCTCATCACCTTCAATGTAAACGGACTTGAACTGCTGTTCTGTATTGTCAATGAGCTTTGAAGATCGGCAACAGATGGATAATAAGCTGTGTTGTTCCAACCGGCGCAAAGCAAAAGTGCCAGAACAACAAGAACAGTTCCTGTGCCACCGTACCAGATGCCTTTGTTCCATTTTGAAGTCTTGATGGTTCGACCAATGGCATAAAGAACCAGTACAACACCAATCAACAGTATTCCCAATACAACAGGCATCGCTAACAGGTTGTGAAGATATTTGTAGGGTTCCATAAATATTTCACCTGTCTGCGGATTATAAGCAAAACCTGTCTGCAAAACGGTATGAATGAGGAATATTAGGAAGAAAACCAAGAACAGAACCGAGTTTACAATAAGCTGTAACTGAGCGCGGAACTGAATCTCCTCGTCATCAATATTGTTGAAGAAATAGAGCAGTGCCAGAACGCGCGAAAGGAAAAATACAGCCAGTCCGAGGCAAACGTTCCAAACAACGAATGCTGCTTCTAACCCGTGCCATGGATTTGCCCACGCAGAGATGACCGGTGCAGCGATATCCGTCAGTTGCGCTTTGTTCACCGTGAATTCTGCTCCGTTGAAGAATGTGCCTACGGCCGTTCCGATCAGTACCGGAGCTAAAATACCATTGATCATCAGAAATATCTGATAGGTCTTTTTGCCCAACAGATTACCTTTCTTCGATTGATATTCATAGGATACGGCTTGCAGTACGAAGCAAAGCAGAATCAATATCCAAACCCAGTATGCGCCACCGAAACTGGTGGAGTAGAAGAGTGGAAATGATGCAAAGAATGCACCGCCGAAGGTGACCAGGGTTGTGAATGTGAATTCCCATTTGCGACCGGTCGAATTGATAATCATCTTTTGTTGGGCTTCTGTTTTGCCCAAGCTGAATACTAAAGTCTGTCCGCCTTGTACAAACATCAGGAAGACCAACAGCGCTCCGAGTAATGATACCAGGAACCACCAGTATTGTTGTAATAATATATATGTAGACTCCATGTTTTTTATGTATTATATTAATATGTATGGTTTATTGTTGTTTATCATCGATGTCCGGACCTTTCTTGATGGCTTTCACCATGATTCCTATTTCTGCAATCAGCAGGATGGTGAACAACACCAGGAATACAAAGAATGTGATTTGAACCGACGACGTAGCCAGTTTTGAAATGGAAGCTCCTGTTGGTAGAATATCTTGAATAGCCCATGGTTGGCGTCCCACTTCGGCAACGATCCAACCTGCCTGACTTGCAATGTAAGCCAATGGAATAGTCCATAAGAAGATCCATTGTAACCAGCGTGCATCTGCGAATTTTTCTCTTTTGCTCCAGATGATTCCGATGATGAATAGAAGAATGAAGTAAGCACCGAGGATGACCATGATTCGGAACGAATAGAAGGTGAGTCCAACAGGTGGAATCAGATCTGTAGGATTTTTAATGTAACCATAACCGAAGTAGGCAAAATTTTCGTCCAACTGTGCGCGTGCTTGTAGTGCTGCTGCTTCATTTTTATCTTTGACTGCCTGGCGATAATCGGCAAGAGCTTTGATGGCCAATTGACCTTTGGCAATCTTTTCGGTCGCAGGCAAGGCCGTTGTTCCTTCATTAGTTGTATAATTACCTTCAATGAGGTCGGCAATTCCAGGAACATACGCATTTCCGTCGCGTTCGGCTAAAAAAGATAGCATTTTAGGTATCTGAATGTTGAAGAGGAACGGATTGGCGCTGTCATTATAACTTTCTTTGGCTGGATTAAGAATGCCAACGGCTACGAGTCCGACTCCATTGTCTCCTTTATAGAGCCCTTCCATGGCTGCCAGTTTCATAGGTTGCTTCTGTGCTACCTGATAAGCAGAACCGTCGCCTGTCCAAGCACTCAACAATGCTGCAACCAAACCAACAATGGCACTGACTTTGATGCTTTCGAGCGCAAACTGGCGTGATCTTTTCTTTAATAAATACCAACTGCTGATGCCGACAACGAATACTGCGCCGACTATCCAACCAGAGAGTACAGTATGAAAAAATTTGTTTATGGCAACAGGCGAAAGAGCTACGTCCCAAAAGTTGAACATCTCATTTCGCACTGTGTCTGGATTGAAATGCATACCTGCCGGATATTGCATCCAAGCATTGGCAATCAATATCCATAATGCCGAAATGGTGGCACCAGCGATCGTTAGCCATGTTGAAGTGAGATGAAATCGTTTGCTTACTTTTTCCCAACCAAAGAACATGACGGCGATGAATGTTGCCTCCATAAAGAATGCCAGAATTCCTTCGATGGCCAGCGGCGCACCGAAAATATCGCCGACAAACCAGCTGTAATTTGACCAGTTCGTCCCGAATTCAAACTCCAGGATTAGTCCGGTGGCGACGCCGATGGCAAAGTTGATGCCGAAAAGTTTCATCCAGTACTTTGCCGTACGTTTCCAAAACTCGTTTCCGGTCTTGTAATAGATGGTTTCCATGATGGCTTGAATAAAGCCTAATCCCAATGTGAGGGGCACGAATAACCAATGATAGATGGCGGTGAGGGCGAACTGCGCTCTCGACCAGTCGATTAATGATGTGTCAATACTTGTAATCATCATGTTACTATTTTAAGGATTTATTGCTCGTTGCACTAATTCGGATGAAACATATTCTTCTTTGGCTTCATTACTCCCATATTTCTTCAGAAAATTAGGAAAGAAGAACAATTTGAGAATAAAGAAAATGATGAACAACTTTATTAAAATTATAATCCATAAGGTTTTACCAATCTTCATCTTTTGGAATCCCTCGAGATAAAAATGATAAATGCGCATGCAGATATTTCCATTGTTCATATGATGTAAAATAGCAAATTACAAACATTATTAGTTTATTTTTCAAATATACGAATTTATTATGGAATTCTTACCACCAAATGAATAGAAATTATTTATGGTTATATAGCTTTTGTTTATTCGCCCTGTTAAAAAAAGATATTTTATCGAGAAACCTGGCTAGTGAGTTTGCAAATAAAAGCGCTTTTCCTATATTTGCATCAATTTGTGTCTATATGAAAATATGATGGCGCAAACAAATTTTTTATTATAAGCTATAATCTATAAAAAGTAATTTACTATGTCTAACATTTCAAGAAGATCTTTCCTCCAAAGAGGAGCAGCTGCTGCTGCAGTATTTTCTATCGTTCCGGGATCAATCCTTGGTAAGAGCCATGGATATGTTGCTCCCACGGACAAGTTGAATATCGCCGGTGTCGGCATTGGTGGTATGGGTAATTCTAACCTGAAGAACATGGAAAAAACAGAAAATATCGTAGCATTGTGCGATATCGACTGGAAGTATGCTAAGAAGGTTTTCGATCGTCATCCAGAATCCAAGAAATATTGGGACTATCGTAAGATGTTTGATGAAATGGGCAAATCGATTGATGCCGTATTGTGCGCAACAGCCGATCATACACATGCCATCATTACATCTGATGCAATGACTCTTGGCAAACACGTTTATACCCAGAAACCTTTGACACACTCTGTATATGAAGCACGTCTGCTTCGTACGTTGGCAAAGAAATATAATGTGGCAACCCAAATGGGTAATCAGGGCTCATCAGCAACTGATACCGACTTGGTATGCGAATGGATTTGGAACGGTGAGATTGGCGAAGTCACAAGAGTTGACTGCTGCACAAACCGTCCTATCTGGCCACAAGGTCTGAATGCTCCTGAGAAAGTAGACAAGATCCCGTCAACATTGAATTGGGATTTGTTTACAGGCCCTGCAAAAATGCATCCTTACAATGCCATCTATCACCCATGGAACTGGCGCGGATGGTGGGATTATGGAACAGGTGCTCTCGGTGATATGGCTTGCCATATTATTCAGCCTGTAACAGCTTCATTGAAATTAGGTTATCCTTCAAGAGTTGAAGCATCATCTACATTGTTGCTTGCAGACTGCGCACCAAATGCACAGCATGTAAAATATGTATTCCCGGCTCGTGAAAACATGCCGAAGGTTGCATTCCCAGAAGTAGAAGTTCATTGGTATGATGGTGGTATGATGCCTGATCGTCCAGCAGGATTCCCTGAAGGAATGGATCTGATGCGTGAAGGTGGTGGTACATGTATCTTCCACGGAACAAAGGACACTTTGATCTGCGGTTGCTACGGACAACATCCATGGTTGATCTCCGGTCGTGTTCCGAATGCACCGAAGATGTGCCGTCGAGTAGAAAATGCAATGGGTGGCGGTCACGAACAAGACTGGATCCGGGCTTGCAAGGAAAGTCCTGAGAATCGTGTTCAGACAAAGTCAAACTTCGCTGTATCAGGTTTACTGACAGAAATGGTTGACATGGGTGTTCTTGCAGTTCGTCTGCAGACGCTGAACAAAGAATTGTTGTGGGATGGTCCTAACATGCAGTTCACAAATATCAAAGACGACGAAGTTATCAAGATCTTGAAGAAAGACGATTTCAAGGTTGTCGATGGCGATCCTAAGTTTAATAAGATTTGGAATGATCCTATTCCTGCAAAACAATTTGCACAGGAATTGATCAAACATAATTATCGCGCTGGTTGGAAGTTAGTTGATATGCCTGAATAATGTTTTAAACAAATTAGTAAAATGAAAAAGACAGTATTTTTTTTGAGTGCTGCTGCTATGGTTTGCTTGATGGCATCTTGCGGCGGTAAAAAGGCAGACGATTCAGCCAAAGCAGCTGCTGCTGATACAGTTGCTGCTCCTGCAGCTGTTCCTGAGTACAAACTCATGGATAGTCTTCCATTGACTGATATGTCTAAATTTAAGAAAGACAAAGATGGCAAGATTGCTATTTTTGATGGCAAAACGCTTGAAGGTTGGAGAGGTTATGACCGCGCTGACGTTCCTGCAGCTTGGGTAGTTGATAATGGTGCAATCCATATCAAAGGTTCAGGTCAGGGTGAAGCTGGTGCTAAAGATGGCGGTGATTTGCTTTTCGCTCACAAGTTCAAAGATTTCGAACTCGAATTTGAATGGAAGGTCGACAAAGGTTCTAATTCCGGCGTATTTATTTTGGTTCAGGAAGTAGAAGGACAACCTTCTTATATCTCTGCTCCGGAATATCAGGTTTTGGATAATGTAAACCATCCAGATGCAAAGTTGGGTAAAGATGGCGATCGTCAATCTGCTTCTTTGTATGATATGATCCCTGCTAAACCACAGAACTCTAAACCGTTCGGACAGTGGAACAAGGGTAAGATCATGTGCTATAAGGGAACTGTTGTTTACTCACAGAATGGACAGAACGTTGTTGAGTATCATTTGTGGACACAACAATGGAAAGAATTGCTTGATGCCAGCAAGTTCAGCAAAGACAAATGGCCGTTGGCTTATGAGTTGTTGATGAATTGCGGTGGTCCTAACCACGAAGGCTTTATCGCTTTGCAAGATCATGGTGATAATGTTTGGTATCGCAACATCACTGTAAAGGAACTTGATTAATTGAGTTTTCATATAGATTTTTAAAACCTCGGCAAGTGTCGCTTGCCGAGGTTTTTTATTGGCAAATAAAAAGAGGCATCATCACGACGCCTCTTAAATTAAAAACTAACTGATAGAAATAAAAGTGTGTATAAAGGTTTATTTAATCTTTTGATTTGTAGTTAAGTTCTACAGTTTTGTCCCCGCCTTGTGTCTGATAATGCAACGTTAGTTTTACTATCTTACCGTTCGTCTTGGGGAGTCTGTCGAGTTTGAACGAAACGACACTTGACAGTTCACGGGAAATCATGTCGTCGTTTGCATTATGGCGGAATTCCAATTCATAAGGATCACTGCTTCCTGTTTTGTGAATCAAGTTCAGAAAGTGTTTCTTGTATCCTCCAAATCCAGTAATGAAATCAATATTCAGATATCCGTCCTCAATCCAAACTCCGTTCTTCGACCATGCGCTGTAGGCATTTAATCTTATCGGGTCCTTTCCATAGATAGAATCGTTTTTAGCTCCTAAGTCGTCTGCTATGCTTTTGGTCAGAACTGAATCCATTCGTACAATCTGTGCCGCATGGCTGTATCCGCTTATTGCATCGCTGAGTAGCGTGAAGTATGCAATTGCACGGCGTTCTTTCAGATTGGAAGGAACGTAGGAGTTGACCGGCATAAGTGTTGTACTATCGTCCAATTGCAAATAATAAGAGTTGTCGCTTAGAGGCTTGATAGTTACAATGCCGACTGACATTTTATCCAACGAATAACCATCGTCGTCTCCCAGGCATGCAAAAAAACTAAGGGAGCATAATATGATCCCAAACATCAACATTAAATTTTTCATCCTTTTCATATTATCTTCGATTTTAATATTATCTACTTGTTAGATGCATATTTCAACCGAAACGCTGCATAATCAGGATTGTAAAGAATGTTAAATGTTTAAAGAGTTGTAGATGAGGGTTGCGGCACGGTCAGAGGCACCTGCTTTTCCCAATATGCGGATTATATGATCGTATTCGTTCAGCATGTGGTTGCGATAATCAGTATCATGAAGGATCCGTTCCAGTTCTTCATGAATTTGGTCTTTTGAAAAACGTCTGCCAAATAATTCCTGTACGATTGTTTTTTGCCCGATGAGGTTGACTAGCGAAATATAAGGAATGTGGAAGAAATGTTTGAATACGAAAGAGGCTATTCTCCCAAGAATGACATAATAGCAAACGACCTGTGGCACACGCAGTAAGGCCGTTTCCAAGGTCGCTGTACCGGATGTTACCAAAGCAGCTGTGCTATGTTGCAGCAATTGATATGTTTTGCCAAAAACTATTTTGATTTTACTGTTGCCTGTATATATTTCATAGTCTTTTGTCTCCAGTCCGGGCGCTCCAGCAATAATCGTTTGCATTTCCGGATAGCAACCTGCCACTTCGAGCATCGTTGGCAAATTGTCCTTTAGTTCCTGTTTGCGGCTTCCGGCAAGCAGAGCAAGGATTGGTTTGTCGTTCAACTTTTCTTCTTCGACAAAATGATCCGGATGCTCACTCTGTTCAGCTTCAAACTGAGCAATGGCATCAACGGAAGGATTCCCTACATAATCAACCTTGTATTGTAGCTTATCATAAAACGCCGTTTCAAACGGCAGGATACAGAACATTCGGTCTATATTGCGGCGTATGGCTTTGATACGATATTTCTTCCATGCCCATATTTTGGGTGAGATGTAATAGTAGACGGGCAGATTCAGTTCTTTCTTGACGAACTCGGCAATCTTCAGATTGAAACTCGGGTAGTCGATAAGAATCACTACGTCGGGACGATATTGGCGAATTTCTTCTTCGCACGTTTTCATATTCCTCAGTATGGTTTTGAGATGCATGATGACGGGGATGAATCCCATGTAAGCCATTTCTTTATAATGCTTGATGAGTTTTCCACCAACAGCCTGCATCAGATCGCCGCCCAGGAAACGGAAATCTGCCTCTTTGTCGACTCTTTTTAGAGCTGCCATCAGGTTCGAAGCATGCAAGTCGCCGGATGCTTCGCCGGCAATGAGGAAATATTTCATTACATTACGTGTTTCAGTTTTTCCATGAATGCGTAGTCGGTAACATCAATTTTGCAAGGCACCAGTGATGCATAGCCGTTGTCGAGCGCGAAGGTATCGTTGTCGGGATGAATAGGCTGAGCGTTGACGAAATCACCTGAGAGCCAATATATCGTTTCACCGTTTTCGTCTTTTTTGGTTATGTATTCGTGCGTCCATCGACCATCAGCTTGGCGACAGATTTTTATTCCTTTCACTTCTTTTCCTACAGGAACATTCAGATTCAGGTATGTTCCATGTGGAAGTCCTTCTCCAAGCACCCATTTTGCGAGATAGCGGCCCAAACGGCAGCTTTCGGTGAAATCGGCATCCATGTCACAGTCCATCAGTGAAACGCCGATGGAAGGGACTCCAAGAACACAACCTTCTGCTACAGCACCCATCGTTCCGGAGTATTGAACGCTGATCGACATGTTTCCACCATGATTGATACCGGCTACGACCAGATCCGGCTTCTTATCAAGAATTTCGTTGATTGCCAGTTTGACACAATCGGCAGGTGTCCCTGTACATATATATATGGTAAGATTCTCTTCTTTCTTGATTTGCTTACAGTGTACAGGTTCTATAGAAGTGATGGCACACGAAGCTCCCGAACGAGGTCCGTCAGGCGCAAACACGACTATTTCGCCCAAGTCCTTCAGGCTGTTAGTGAGTTCCTTGATGCCTTTTGCCTGTATTCCATCGTCGTTTGTAATCAATATAAGAGGTTTGTCTTTTGTCGTCATTCCTTTTAATTTTACTGCAAAGGTAATAATAAATTCCAATCTGTTTTTAAGTCGGTATGGAGGATAGCACGAATGTGTCTTTGTTTGTTCAACCAGCAGAAGCAATTTTCATGTTGTCCTTAAATTGCGAGGGTGAAAGGCCAGTGATGTTCTTGAAAGCGTTGTAAAAGGTTTTCCGATTGTTGAATCCTACCTTTTCGGCTATATTTTCGAATGACTCTTTGTCGTTTTCGGAAAGAATCTGAATGGCCATTTTGATACGGTAGCGGTTGATAAATGTCGAAAAATTCTCTTCATGGCTATTGATAATATTTGATATGTATGTGCGGTTAACACCTAAATCTTTAGCCACAGTGTCAAGTGTTGTTGTACTGTTACAAAAGCAATGGTCGTTCTCCACATAATTCTTGATATTGTTCCATAATTTTTCGTCTTCATCGTTTTCCTTTTTAGGACTGACAAATCCAGGATCTCCATCAATCGGTCTGTTTGCCCATTGTTGATTTTTTTGTACCAGTAACTGATAGGCTTTTTGTTTCTGAAAATAAAGGATAATGTAGAGTATCAGCGAAACGAAAATTATAATTGACAAGATAAAAAAGAATGTATAGCGGTTCTGATAGATCTGCTTTTCGTTTGTCTCTTTTTGCAGTTCACGTTGTGCAGCCTTTTGTTCGAGCAGCATGAATTTGTTCATGTTGTAACGGTTGTCGATGCGACTGTGTTCAATATAGGCCGAATCTACGTAAAGGCTGGCCAGTGTGTTGTTGCCTATTCCTCCGTAGTATTTGCTTTTTGCTGCATACAAGTCTTCGTACTCAGTGTGTCTGTTGGATGATAATTCACTGATGCATTGCTCAGCCAAAAGAATGTACTCCCGCGCTTTATCATATTGCCCCAAAGTACTGTAACATTGTGAAATGACAGGCGCTATATCGAATGTGAACGAATAGTCCTTAAGAGCGTACATGTATTCGACAGATTGCGTCATTAAGGCAATGGCATGCGTATATTCACGCCGGAAATAACAGTTCTTTCCAATATTGGCCTTGGCAATAGCTCTCCATCGGTCGGCTTTATCAATAATTCCATATTTCTTGTCGAAATCGAGGATAGACTGAAACCATTTGTCTGACTGTTCATAGTCGTGATAATAATTTCGATAGATGATACCGAGGTCATTGCGGGCATGTATGTAGATCAGTTGGATCTCGTTATTGACAGGTGAGGATACAACCAGGTTGAAATATTTTTCGGCCCGCTTGTAGTCTTGGTAATTCATATACAGTTCGCCAAGGCGGAATTTGCAGTCGATGATATCTGGAAAATCTTTCTGAGAAACTTCTTTCAATATCCTTTCCAAGTGGATGGTATATTCCACTTTGTCGGGGATTCCCTTATCTACATAGTAGTCGAACAGTTGGCGGATGATGCGCAGTTCAAACACTTTGTTCTGATATTTTCGACTTTCGTCCAACAGCCGGTTCAATGTTTTCAGATAGACATTGTCGGAATCATGCTGGTATTTGAAAGCATATTTTGCCTGTACGAAGTCAGCCTCAATCTGCCACTGATGATTGTTGTAAGTGTCTGGTAGCTGCCGCATCTGCTTGACAGCTAAAGCCATAGCCTGTGCATCGGGATATCTTTTGCGTAGTGTGTCGCGGAGCGCATAATGATAAGATGCATACGGCTTCCCGGCAAACTGTTTGAAAGGATTCTCTTGTCCTAAAAGAGCGTAGTTAATGACTAACAAGAACAAGGTAATATATATAAAAACATGTTTCATTATTATTTGGCCCATCTTGACATATCGCAAATATAGGAAAACTAATGGAACAGTATTTCTCACATTTTATTTTTTTCTTGGAATTTTTTTTGGAGGGCATAAATCCTTTTGTAAAAAGCATGCGTCTTATGAAAAAAAAGGACCGCGACAGAAGCCGCGGTCCTGCTAATCGAGACGAATCTTTCACTGCGCCATTGATTCTTCATCAGTGTTTTCGACGTCAAAATATATCTGTGCCAATCATAGGAAGCTAATTATAAACCACCCGGTTTTTCCTCCGGAGTGCTGTCTATTTTCGCATCTTTATGGTAAAGATACTATATCCTGTACATCTTGCAAAATAAAATGTCAATGATTTTTGAGCATAGATGATTATCTTTCCTTTGCTCTCACGCTGTATGACAAAAAAAGGCCGTGACAGAAGCCACGGCCTTACAAATATAACTATTCCCTTATTGCGTTACCGCTTTTAGGGTAAGTGTGAATGGAGCTACATCTGTACCACTAACTCCATTTTTAGAAAAGTTGAATGTTTCGGCAGCTGTGTAGATAGCGCTGGTCTGCTGACTATAGTACTTGAAATAGACAGCTCCCTCGGCATCTGACTTGCCTAAAATATCGAATGTGTAAATCGTTTTTCCACCGACTTCCGACTTGACGCCCAACCCGCGGCATTCTTCACCGATGAATACGGCGAAGAGATCCGACGTGCGTGTTTCGAACGGCAGCGGCGTGTTGAGTGTGACAACAGCTTTCATGCTGGCAGTGTACTTGCCGGATTCTTCAAATGGAGGAACAGCCGGAGCACTTGCCTGTCCGTAAGTGCCGTTCTGCGTGAACTCCACTACGTTGGCACAAGTGTAGGTAATCTTGTTCTTTGCGCTGTAGTATTTCAATGAAACCTTCTGCGTCTCAGCCGAGTTTCCCCGGATGTAGAGGAAGAACAGCGTCTTACCGTTCACGGTCTGCGGCTTGGCAATACCACGGCATTCACTGCCAATGAAGGCAGACACCTGGTCGCCACTGTCGGCATAGCCTGCCAGGAAATCAGAGAGAGTGATGATGGCAGTCATGCTGTATTGATAGACACCGCTCGAAGGCGTAACCCATGTAGTGGGAGCGGACTCGGTTCCGGAGAGGTCGACGGTCCAGGTCGGTTCTTCAACCTTCACGGGCGTAGGACAATTCTCGTCGTCCGACTTTACGCAGCTCCACAACAGGGTGGAGGCTGCGATCAGAATTATATAACTAATTATGTGTTTCATAACTTCAAAATGTTTAGGGAATTACTTTCTTCTAACCTTGTAAACATGTTTCTCGCCATTGATGGAGACAACTGCCATGTAGAGCGTGCTGACGATATTGTCGGTGCATTGCCAGCGATAATGCCAGTAGCCTGAAGTTGCAGCTGTTGCTTCATAATTGTAGAGCAGACGTCCCGTCAAAGAGTAGAGCGTGATGTTGATCTTGTCTCCCTGGTTGACGTTCATGTCGAAATTGAGTTCTCCTTCGAACGGGTTCGGATAGACTGAGATGCCGATGTTGTTGACAAAGTCGAGAATGATCGGCTGCTCAATGCTGCCTCGAACGGCGTTGGAACGGTAATCAAACAGAGGAGAAGTTCTGCCAATGATCTGTCCGTCGCGTTCGAGCGCGAAAGAAACGGAAGCATTGGTGTCGCCACCGACGGTGATGAAGTAGAGCGGAGTGCCGTTGACCGGATTGTCGCTCAACTGAGCAGCACCGCAGAGTTCATTGTTTGCATAAGCCAGAAGCTTGTCACCCGGTTGCAACGGGAGGTTGTCGGCAACAGTAGCCACCATTGACATGTTGGTTTCGTTGCGGAGTTCCTTCCATACATTTTCATCACTGACGCCATCGGCGCGGGTAATAGCCTTTGTGCCTGCAGCTGTCAGATCCGGATAAACCAATTTGCCACCATCAGAACTGTACAGCATATAGCCCTTACCAGGCTGCATATAGTTCAGATTACCCAACCAACCGGTCTTTTCGCCGTACATCGAGAAGGCATCCTGTGACTTGATGAGATCGCCTGCCTTGACGCTGTATCCTGCCATCGCTTCCTTCACGGATAAGCTTGAAGAAGGCAGATAGCTGATATAGTTCCAGCCTTTGGCAATATCCAGTGTCAGATTGCTTGTGCCTTGCAAAGCAGTACCTGCCACATTCAGCGTCTGGTTCGATGACGACTGGATCAGGAACATGTGCTTGTTGTCGAACTGTACATTGTTGCCAATCCAAGTGCTTGTTGCTGCGTTGTAGGCTGCAAAAGTGCTGTTCGATTCATCCTTGATCTGTTCGTTGCCTTTCAGTGTGAGTGACTTCAACAGTGTTGCCGGAGTCGACAGCAGACTGCTTGCCACGTTGAATGATACCCAGTTCCAACCTGTGATCAGACTGATTCTTTGAGCTTGGCCACTCTGCGTATCGAATATGATCGGAGAGTCGGCTGTACCCTTGACGGTGTTGTTGATGAAAGTTATGCTTTCATTCGGAACAGCGTCGTAAACCAATCCTGAACTTGCATCCCAAACACGGAATGTAATGTCGTTGGTATTGTTGGTATTATTGTAGATGGTCATCAGAACATACCACATATCGTTTGCTTCAACATACTGGTTGTTGGCTACGCCAATGCAGTTGCCTGCACCATCGAAGGCAGCCAGACGGTCTTCGGCATCACTTGAGAACTGACTGTTGATACGGATCTTGCCGTACAGGTTCATGCTGTATGCATACTTTGATGCATCGACAGTCCAATCCGGCTTCTCGTCGTATACTTTCAGTGTGATCGGTAAAGCTTCGGCTACATTGTTTTCGCCTTTTACATAAACTACCTGATCGTAGCTTCCGACGCTTGTTCCTTCATTGACTGTGAACGTGATGGTCTGCTTGCCGAGAGGATCGAGTGTGCCCGACATCGGACTTGCTTTCAACCAGCTTGGCAGTCCTTCAATCGTGAAGTTCTTTTCTGCGCCACCGATATTCTTTACATCCACATCAAAGCTCATCGCCGTGAAGGCTTTCTTCTCTTTTGCTACAGACGATTCGCTCCACTTCAGCTGATTTTGATTGATGTAAGCGCTCCAGGTAACCGGACTCAACATCAGGTTGCCGTTCAAATCTACAACATCCTTTACAGTAATATTAACGGTTGTCTTTTCGATTGCCTCCGGTGTATCAGTCAGATTTATCACTAAGGCATCCTTGTTGACAACGAAGTTGAACGGTATCGATACTTCCGGACCCTTTGCTCTGACAGGTGCTTTCTCCATGGAAGAAGTTGCTCCGGTCAGTGTTACGAGTGTAGAATCGGTTACAACGTCTTCACCACTGTAAACCAGTTCCTGTGCGTTGGCCTTGTTGGTGATATACTTGCTGAACGGCAGGTAAGCCATCAGGCCTATTTCCTTGCCCTTCGGACAAACATTGTATTTGTCTGCAATGTATTTGGATGGCAATGCCATGTTCCAGAGTTGCAATTCGTCAATCTGTCCTTTTAGATATGAATCTGTAGATTCTTTAGAAGTGCTTGAATCGATCCAGTTGCAGGCACCCAAATTGAGTGATGCAGCCGATATGCCGCCTAAGGTGCTTGCATCGAAGTAGGTCTTCAAACCACCATCGATAAAGATCTGTGCATTGCCGGCATTACGGTTGACCGCAATGGCGAAATGATGCCAGTTGTTATCCAGATAGCTTCCGTCTACTTCTTTTTCCAGTTTGTTGTTTCTGAAGATAAGTTTACCGTTCTTGAATCCGATAAATATCTTGTTGTAGCTCGAGTTGAAATCACTGCCGTTCGCTATTCCGTTTGAAACGAGCGCTGCATTGGTCTGTCCTGCATCGGCTTTGAACCAGAATGCAAGCGTGTAGTTCATCTCATCGGTAACAGCAATACGTGAGGCATTGACTTTGGCAACAGATTTGCCGTCGAGTGCGAGTGACATGCCGTCCAGCGTACTCCAGATAGCTCCGTTAATCCAAGCGGTAGCTCCCTGAGCCTTGTCGGTAACGGTTGTGCCCTTGCCTTCGTTCATTGGATAATAATCCATCATGCCCAGTTCCTGCCCGGTATAGATAGTCAGCTTGTTGGCAATAAGATTCGCTTCACTTACGACCTTGTTCCATACACGTGCTTCGTGCATCTTTCCTGCAAAGAAGTTGCTGCCATTTATACCGCGACCAAAGGTAATGACACCTGTTCCGGTATATTTGCCAGCCGTAACATTGTTGATGACCGGGTCGTCGTTGAAATAAGCCGATACTTGTTGATTGGCTGCATTATAAGTCAAAGCTACGTGAGTCCAGTCGGTAATCTTGAAGTCTTGAGGTAACGAAGAATAAGTCTTGTCGCCAACTTGTACCTGTATCGACTTGTTCGCTCCGATAGAAAGTTCCAGTGCATTGTCAGTCGTACCGTGACTGAACAATGTCATCTTCTGTCCGAGAGATGAAGGCAGAACCCACATCTCAACCGTGAAGCTCTTGTCGCTCAGATTGCGTTCGGCTTGAGTAGCCAGATAGGCAGCCTTGCCGTCGAAGGTAAGCGATGTTGAATGGTCGGTATTCGTACCGTTGCGAATTCCAGTAACTTCGAAGTTCTTCACATTCGTCATTACGCCTTCTGCGATCTCCTCGTTGAATGTTACCTTCAATTCATCTTCCACATCCAATACACCATCGGCAGGTTGAACGTTTCCAAAGACGACAGGTCGTTTGGTGTCCTTCATACCGCTGGCCAGTGTAGAAGTTTTCGTAACAAAATCGTTGCCCAGCTTGCTGAAGGATACGGCACGGAGGTCGTACTTCTGATCTTCAGCTCCAAAGAAACGGCTGCTTATCGTTGCACCGGTAATCATAGCCTTCTCGCCGGAAGCCGCATTGAATTTAGCCGTATCATTGTAGAAACTGGAGATGGTAGTCCACTTCGAATCCGATTCCGACGAAGCCTTGTACTGGAGTTCGATATGGTCGAATCCGGTAAAGTTAACGTCATAACCGTCGATAGTAATCGGCATGTAATACTTGCCGGTAATGGAATCCAGCGGCGAATTGGTATTCAGTGTCCACTTGTCCGTCGGACTCTTGATGTTGATATCTGAAGATGACGGGATAAAGTGAGCGGATAAATAAACCGTATCCGTGATATTGTCGTCGCACTGCGAGCGCAATACCAGCGCCAGATTGTCGTAATCATATTCTGTACCGCGACCTACTTCGAGCACCTTGTTCAGTACATCACCGAACGGGATCTCGATAGAACGGCCGTCGCTCAGAGGCACACCATCGATGGAGAATTTCGCACCATGCTGGTTCTGCCAGTCCACCAAAGCCAGCGTGTAGACGCCTGCGGCTTTCGTTTCGGATTCAGAATACAGCTTGAGGTTGAACTTGGCTGTCTCGTTGGAAGGGATGTTGCTGATGACAGGATTGTCCACCATCAGAACCGGCTTCTCGATTTGCTGAGTGGCTTCGTCCAGTTTGGTACCTTTGTTGTAGTATTTTGTAACTCGTTCGCCTTCGTAAGGGCAGGATGTTGCTCCGCCTCTCGTACGGAAGATGAAGTTGCCATACATGTTTTTGATCTTTGTCCTGGTAGAATCATTATAGAACTTGTTGTAGAAGGTTGAATCGCCGACTGCATTGGTTCTATATACATCTACACTCAGATAGTCGTCCGTTCCTTCGTCAGCCAGTACGAATCCTGAAGTGCGGTCTTCGCCTGAACCTGTGGAAGTTTCAACACTGTGTGTAGCTCCGACAGTTTCTTGTATGCTCATTGCAAAGCCATGATTGGCAATTTTGAATCCTAGTTCGGTTGAAACTCCGGCAGCAATATACAGATCAAAATTATACGTGCTTGCATTTGAATAAGAGTAAGATTCAGCATATTCTATTGGAGAGCCGGCATGGAAGGAATAATTCTTCAGCTTGTCGGTTGACAGCAGCTTTTCCTCTTCATTCTGCTTCAGTACGCGTTCCCATTCCTTGATGGACTGGTTCAGTGTATAGACAGAATCACCTTCAACAACAGCCTTGTTCGGTTCAAATATCTTGTAATGCAGATACTGCTTTAAGGAATCCACGCCGTATTTTTCTACACCGATATAATTGCCTGCGGCATTGAGGTTGTCTTTGCCATAATCGGTATCGGTAGAATCCAGAAGCGACAAATAGACCCATTTGTTGGTTGCGTTGGCTCTATCCTGAGCTTCTGCTTCAGTGATACCGGTCAGAAGGAATGAGTTCCTTACTTTCTTCAGGTTTGGTATCAGGACTTCTTCAATATGCTTTTGCGGATAGGCGAACATGGTTGCGAACCGTTTGTTCAGTGCCAGAGCAATGTTGTTGACCAGATAGTACTGTCCGTCTGCAGTCTGGTCGATAATTGACAGTGTCGTTCCGGACTGTGTATTCTTTGCAGCATCGTACATGTCCTTTGCAATGATTCCGACATGATCGGCAGGTCCGTATGAAATGTTACTGGTCGTACCGACAAAGACATCACCGTCTGCACCTACGTAGGCCGGATCATCACTTGTCTGGAAGCGGGTAGTTGTCGTTAATGAATAGCTGGATGAATTGCCCCATGAACCGGATTCTTCATTGTGAACGACTGCACCAACGTTATTGTCAAGATCCATTGAAGTAAGTGTTGCACCACCTGGAACTACTATGCCATGTATTTGAGAACAGCCAAATGCTGCCAAAAAAGACATATCACCTTCATTTGCTACGCCTGTACTTGCAGAATAGTCGTATGAAGTGCTTACTCCCTTTTCAAGATATGAGTAACTGTTGCTTCCAGGAGGATCGCGCAATATGTACATCAAATCGACCGGACCACCGGTGACATAGTCTTTCCCCTGACTGCGTGCGCCGGTCAAATAAGCTTGTAGTTGTGGAGCCTGTACGTTCTGTCCATCAACGGTCATTGACATGTCAAGTGAGCGTAAGGCATTTGTACCACTCAGTGAGAACGGAACATTGTCGACATCGATATCTACAATGGCAGTTCCCAGACTGTCGAGTTCAATCTCTGAAGATACTTTCTGCGTATTGAATCCGTTCGATACCTTTACAGTGCCTCCATTCAGATTGACGGCGTCAACCTTCACATTCGAGCCGGACTTTACATTATTATAATAGTAGTCTTCATGAGCGGATACCTTCATCTTATACAGCGTGCTGTGGAAGACAGGATATCCGAACAGGTATTGCTTTGTCGTCGTATTATAAAGACTGATGTTCTGAACTCCGACAAGCTTTTCTGCCATATAATTCAAATCGCCATAATAATCGAGTTCTCTGCCATATCTGTATTGTTTGAAAGTCAGAGAGGTGTTGTTGCGGAATATCCGGTTGAACTTCTCGTTGTAGGTGATGGAATGTTTGACATTCTTCTCATCCGTATAATTGGATGTCTGTTCTGTGAACTTGTTGCTCAAGTCAAGCACGACAGCGTTTGTGCCGGTTGGGAACAGATTGTCGTAACCTTTGGCTGATATCTGTGTGATCTTGTATTTGACCGGATAGAGCAAAGCCACATATTCGCCGGTTTCATTATCCGGAGAAATACTGATTTGTGTCTTAGCATATCTGACCGTGTTCTTGTGCGTCCCGTCATAATGGGTCATCGTCGAATCGTAAGGCGTATCACGGTTTACAATGTAAGAGGAGTTGTCGCCTTCGAGTGTCATGACAATGGTTGTATTGTCGCCCAGATTGTTTTTAGACAGGGAGAATCCTAATGGATAAGAATCCTGTTTTGTACCGCCTGCAACACGACCGATCAGTTTCACTTTCGTCTGATCCCAGAAACGCAGGTTCGACATGGATGTCTGATAGTTGAAATTGAGACCGTTGTCGTTCTGCAGCAAGCCCTTGTTGGCAAAGGTATGATTGTCTTTCAATACCCTTACTGTCTGTTCGCCTGCCGGAACACTGAATTTGAAGTATCCCTTGTCATCACTGCGGATATAGTCGCCGTTGCTGGTGACCGGTGAGCCACCGATTTCGAATGTTGCATCCTTCACCGGAATAGTACTGTTCTCATAAAAGACATATCCGTCGATAGTGAATGACGATATATCCTTGAAGTCGGCTTTTGAATAGTTCGGCTGCTGCGATGAGATAGTCGCTACCTGCTGTTTTGGCGAGAAGCTGTGATTCTCGTACGAAGGCGTAATCGTGTACATCGATCCGGAACCGACGTATGGAATGCCTGTTATGTAGTAATAACCGGTTTCATCCGTCAGACCACGCAGACTCAACTGCCTTTCGGTAGGCGTTTCATCAGTACCGTTGCTGTGAACAGCGTTATATACTTTTCCATGATGAGCATTATAGGTTTCTCCTGAATAAGAGATATCGTAGAATGCATCGGATACAGGTTCGTTGAACCGCCAGTAACCGTACAGTCCATTCTCATTGGCTGATAACAGACGGTTATAAGTCTGTACGATTTCATTCTTGCCAGCCGAATTATAGCTGCTTAAAGCACGATTCCAAATGCGTACTTCATCGATATAACCGGTGAAGCCTTTTCCCATGGTAATCTTTGTTGCACTTTTGGCTCCTATATTGCCGGCTGTTGCCAGACTGGCTACCTTTATTGAATCAATATAGATACGCAAAGAGTCTGATGAATGTGTAACTGTCAACTGACTGAAACGGTCGGTTGGCAATGTGTTAGGGCTGACAGCTTCTTTTGTGCTGTTGTTGGCACTGAAAGCTACTTTGCCATTATTCAGTCGGAGCTGATAGCGTCCCCATGACAGAATGCTGGCAGTCTGTCCATCCTTGGTCGGTTTTACAAAAGCCTGCAGAGAAGCATAATCCGGAATGGCTATCATCGAGTCGGTCTCCAGATAACTGTCGGTATTCCCTGAGAACTTGTAGCTATATCCGGACAAGGTGCTTCCGCTCTGTGTCTGCCCTTCGCTGGATTGATTCATCCGGACATCCACATTGGCAACGGCGTCGCCATACTCAAACAGGATCTGTCCGGTCAGTGAGCCGGTCGGGTTTCTGAAACCGCGGTCGCTCATCGGAGAGATGTTTGTCAGATCCTGATTGTTGCAGTTGGTATATGCTTTAACACGATATTCATAGATAGTGCCTGCATTGCTCTTCTCGTCGTCATACATATAATAACTGCCTGTAACGGTACCGGCTATCTGATAAGTTGTATCGCTGCTTCCAACGACACGGCGTTCTACGATGAACTGGTCTGTCGGATTGCCGTCTGTGGTCCATGTTACTCGTGTGTATTCAGAGAAGTAGCCTTTCGATGCGGTTACACTTTTTATTTTAGCCAGGACAGAAGGAATCAGTTTGCCATTGGTGACAGCCTGAATCTTCTTTGTGTCGGTATATTTGTTGCTTCCCGGGCGTACCATGACTGAATATGTGTATTCACGGCAGGTTGTAAGATCCTTGTCAACGTATGATGTTACGCTTTTGTCTTCAATAGGGATATAGACGTCCTTTGCCGAGACATTATCCGTTCTGACAATATTCACCTGCGAGCCGCTGCTCCACACGATACTGTTTGAAGTGACATCCTCTAATTTCCATTTTATAGTGATGCCGCTGTTGTCGGTATTCATGCTTGCGGTGACCGATCCTTCTTTTATTCCCTGATGTGTCATGCTGATGTTCGTCGAGAATGAATAGGCGCCGACCCAACTCCATACTGCAGCTGACTTACGGCGGATCCTATAGTATATGGTTCCGTTCAGATTGTCAATACCTGTGCTGTCGCCTACTTCGTATGAAGTTTGGTTATTCTTGAACGGTATCTCGTCTAAGGTAGTTACATCGCTAGAAAAGTCCGATTTGCTGCAACGCTGCACTTCAAAATAATCATCTGAAGTATAATAATCGCCACTTGTATCAGTATTTTCTATCTTCCAGGTAATCTTTGAATTGCCATTGGCTATCAATATACTGGTTGCACCTGATGCCTGACGGTATGGCGGTAGGTCGATTGTTGCTTCTCTTGCCGCAAAAAGATCATCATATTCTGCGTGAAGTCTGTATTTGAAGAAGAACTTGAATGTATTTTTCTTATTAGATATGGCTATATCTTTACTTCCGGACATTCCCCGTTCACTTTCGGTTGTTGTTGTCCATGAAGAATTGTCCCATGAATACATGGAACCGACTATAGGCTGTGAACTTACTCCATAAGTGACACTGAAATTGTTAGCAGTTTGGCTCAATGAAGGCGAGAGAGATGGAGCCGGATAGCTAACACTTCCGGTCATACTCGTCGAATTATTCTGGGTATTCATCTTATCAGTTTGGACATCCTGTGAATTACCGGCTGCACCTTGATAATAGCGGATACCTTCAAAATATACTTTTAATGTTCCACTCATATATTTGTCGGAAGGATACCAGCGGAATGTTTCATAATAAACCGGATCACCAGGATTATCGGTGACGTCGGCATGATTCATCCACACTTGGTCGGCTGCCGTACTGCTGCCTCCATCGGTAAAGTATGAAAGGTCATAATAACTGTTAGGATACAATTGTAATGTAGTATTGCTATCCAAGTAGTAAGCTTTAGCAATTCTTACATGTCCGACTGTTGAGGCTTGTTCAGAAAGCCAAGCTTTGATCCATGCCCTAGTTCCTTTGGCTATATCAAAACTTTGATAGTTACCATCATCTTTTCCATCGCCTCGGCTGTCTGAATTATTCGCTCCGAACGTCTTAAAATTAAAGATGGTAGTAGAGCTCGTTTCATCATTGAGCATGACTTTGAATGCTGCTGAAATGAACCCTTCGTTCCTGTATAGAGCGCTACCCTCTCTTGCCGCTCTATAAACCGGCATCGTCATTTCGATATATCCGCCTTGGGTTCTATAATCGCGACAAGTGATTTTGGAGGTACTAATCTGGTAGCTCCACGCCGCCCATCCCTGTTGCGTTATAGGAATAAGCATGCATACCATTAACACGCTTCGCCATAACCGGGTCCACCTGGGTGGCGAAGATTTTGAAATTTTGTACAGATGTTTCATACTCTTCATGTTTATAAGTTAGTTAGACAATTGCATTACAAACTTATAAAGGACTAGGAAAAGGTTTGGGAAGGATTGTATAATTCTTGGGAAATATCGTCCAAGGCATGGGAAAATTCGTATATTTTTTGGGAAAATTCGTAAAAAGTATAGCTGTACAACATAAAATAGAAGGCATAGCCTTCTGTGATGCCCAAATTTTAGGGAGTGATGAAAGCTATATTAATTCGAGCATGAATGAAGTTGTGGCATCAAGTAACAAAAAAGGCGAGCAACTTTTTACAGTCGCTCGCCTTCGGTTTCATATATTTGCAACAAACAAAAATACTTCAAGTGTCGATTAATCTAAAGCTTTGTTGTTATTGTTTGTAACGTTGATGATTGTTACGTACTTATGATACTGCTCCTCACTCAATACGCCTTTCATCAGTTTCAGATTTTCATAGAGCACCTTGTCCATCGCTACCTTCTGAGATTTAGCATCTCTATAGAGGCAGTTTTTCTGAGATTCAATGAAATAATCATTGATTTTTGCAACTTCGTCCACTTGATTCGGAGTTAATTGCAGATATGAACTCAGCGGGCTGAGAGCTGCATTAAAAGGTTCTCTACTCAAACCCTGTGCACTTGTCAAATTCATTGCAGCGCTACAAATTAAAGCTACTGCTACCATCATTAATCGTTTCATACTCTTACTCTTTTAAATTAAACCTAAACAATCTATTTTACTATCGGAACAAAATTCTTAATAGTCCTTTTATATCTTAGAATCTTTTTTTGTTCCTTTCTTACGCTACAAAGTTATGCGTATAATTTTCAATTTGTATTCGGTTTGGATTTAACGGGAAGAAATTGAGAACGAAGACGAAAAATGTTAATTTCTCACGGACTTAAAAGATAAAACGAGCGATTTTCTCAAACCGCTCGTCCCTCTCATTTAGATGTAAAATCTAAACAATCATTTATCAGCCTTGAAAAACAAGGCTCAACTTACTTCATTCCACTTTTTCAATTGAGTCTTTAACTGTCTTTCTTTGGCAGTGTAAAGGTAACATTGTTTTTTTTATCAAGTTCGTTATTTCCGGTAAAGAGGAAAATATTGTTCTTTAAAACGAAAATAGGCTGTCTATTGTCTGCAATGGTTCGTTATAAAATCATATAGTTTTTACGATATTCATGCTGCCCTATAGGTGGCTATATCAATTAGTTCTTTGACAAGCTTAGCATTTATCTTTCTGTTCGGCTTAAACCCAGACAGCTCAAAAAATCTTTTGAGTATATATGTGTTGTACATCAGGTTCTTAAGTGTATCCATAGAAAATGGTATTCCATTCTCCTTCATCATTACTTTTGCCGCATTCACGGCGGTCATTGATGCGTTGAATGCAAAATCCAACCGGTTGATATCCCTTGCCTGGGAGTGACACAGGCCAGTGAACTGCTTGCTATCCCTAAAGCAAAATTCGACCTGAAACCTTGTTCGGTAAAATTGGATGACATCTTTTCCACTCATTTCTGTGTCAGTAGAGAAATAGAGTTTATGTGCTCCTTTAGGTGTGATCCATATCACCAACCGTATATTTCGCTTCAATGCTTTTGAATGAGCAATCAAGGTATAGAGTTCTCCCTCTTCTTCGTAAATATCCAGTTTCTCCATCCGGCTGTGATCCGGATTGCTCACATCAATCTTGCCATCGAATGTTTTGGGGCGTCCTTTCTTTCCGGTCTTCTCTCCCTGATAAAGATAGAGTAGGTTGGAATCATCCCGCAGACGACTTACCAGATGGAAGCCCAAATCGTGGAGCCCTTGAGTGAAAGAGAATTTGGAAAAATAGGCATCGGCTACTATATACTTGGAAACAGGTAATAGTTGCTCTTTGTATTGCTCAATCACTTTCAGGTACCAATCATTCAAGGTTGCGCCCCGGTTGGCTAAGGTTACCGTATCGGCAGATTGCACAGCCCTAAGCATCATGCAGTCATGTTTATCAATATCGATCAACCCGATGCCCATAATTTCAAGTCCTCTTTTAACCTGTCCGGCACAGCCCGACCAGAAATAACCAATCCAGGGAGTGCGTTTGCCTGATTTGGAGATATAGCTCGGATCAATGGCAATAGCCTTACGATCAAGCTTGTCAAATATCCTATCAGCCATAAGCAGGTTGTATGAAAGCCAATCAAACTTCTTTGTGAAGTTCTGCCGGAAACATTGTTCACAATGCGTCCCGTAGCGGCCCAACCGGGTGAAATTGATCTTTCTTGGTATTACCATGTATAAAAGTAATGTCTCGATAAAGACGGTTTTAAAACTTTTGTTTAACTTCGCAGTATATCTTTTTAAGACATCACCGCAGATATCCCTATATTGGTCAAGTGCATCTGATATATTCATCGTAACTAAGCTTTGAATACTTAAAGTTACTGATAATCAGCTACTTGACCAATTCTTTTATGCTAACCCTTGTTAATATAACTCATTGTTTTTGAGATAGTTAATTAATTATTTACCGAAGTATTGTTGTCTGTACAAGTAAATAAAACAATTGCATTTTTTATTTTTCTAAGTATCTTTGCTCGAAAAGAACGAAGATAGACTGTTAAATAGAAAATCATATATGCGACACATTCAGTTTGGAATATTCATTCTGCTTTTGATATCACTTCCTTTTTACGGAGCGAATAGTTTTTCTTTGAAAAAAAGTCTTATTGGGACGGTTTCTATTGAAGGAAAAGTTCACAACGGCAAGTATTTATATGTTACTGCCGGTTCTTCTCTATATTCGATAGGAAATCAGGCCGGAGGTTTTCCTTCCGTAGGATTTCATGTACCGGGCGAAATGGGCGGGATATGGATGCATCCAATCAAATTGTTCGATGGATTTGAAGTTTCTATCAACGGACAGAATTTGGATACATGCAGTCGTTTCATTTCCTATCCTTATGCTAATCAGTTCGTTTATCAATATGATCGATCGTTATCCGTTACGCGTACTGATTTTGTAACAGACAGTTTGCCGGTTATGATTGTTGAATATGTTATTCATAATACGGATGCAAAACCAAGGCATATGGATTGGTCCATGATTTTCCATTCAGACCTTCGTCCTGTTTGGCTTGGCGAACGCAGTGGAATGATTGATGCACAAGATGCATTAATGAAAAAACAGGCGCAAGGCTTTATTTTGCACGACATTAAAAACAGTTGGTATTCAGGCGTACGTGTGGAAAACTTGTCAGGATTCACATTGCAGGATCAGATAAAAGAGGAAAATAAGGCCAATATTACATTATTAAATAGGATAGATGTTGCCGCTCATGGTGATGTTGTTTTTCGATTCTATCTGTCGGGTTCTATGAAATCGGATGCCGATGTTGAACATCAATTGGATGTAGTGAAGAATCATATTGCCGAATTTGTTGCTAAGAAACAACTTCGATATCGCACGATTGACCACTGTGCCGAATTGTCGGTTCCTGACACATTGTTGGCAAAAGCATACCGTTGGGGAAAGTACAGTACCGATTGGTTGACACGCCAGGATGCAAATGCAAAAATGTGGCTTAGTGCGGGGCTGCCAGATTATCCCTGGTTGTTCAGCAATGATCAGTCAACCGCCTTTTCCGCATTAGTCGGTACAATCCATCCGCAGTTGTTTTATGATTCATGGGCGAAACTGCGTGATTTGTCGAATGTTTATAATCATGATTCCGGTCGGATTGTTCACGAAGCATCCAGCAATGGACAGGTGTATGATAAAGGTCGTATGGAAGAATCGCAGGAATTTATTAATGCTGCATGGTCAATTTTCAAATGGACTGGCAACAAAGATTTCCTGAGAACCTATTATGATCAGGGAAAGAAGATTTATGATTTTCTGATGGAGAATGACAAGAATCATAATTTATATGTAGAAGGTTATGGTGGTGTTGAGATAGAAGGCCTTAATGATGAGATGCTGGATGTAGCCTGCCATACGCAAGCCTTTTTGTCGAGCATGTCGCAGATGGCTCGTATTTTTGGCGATAATGAATTAAGTTCAATGTATCAAAACAAGGCTGATCAGTTGAAGCAGAAGATCAATGCCGATTGGTGGGATGCCGATAATCATTGCTATTTTGATTTTATATCAACTAAAGACAAAGCCTTAAAAATCATTGATATGGCACTTGATAAACGAGTTCAAAGCGGACGGAATGAATGGGCAGGCAATTATTTGAAAAAGCTCAAGCAGTCGGTTGCAGATGGAAGTTATACGAAAAACGGATATACGGTGTTTTTCAATCCGTCTACTGTTGTACTCAATACTCAGGTTGCCGATTCATCAAAGGCTATAGACTATCTGAATCATGTTCCTTATTTCTGCAATAAATATGGATTGTATATTTCGGGTATTGCCCGCCCTGATGATATCACATTAGAAGAAGGTTCTGTTGTTGACCGCTTGAAAGGTGATTTCAATTATAACAATGCCGTTATGGTGGTTGCTACTTCCGGATTGGCAACAGCTGCTTGTCAATATGGCAATAGTGATGCAGCATTGCCATTTATGCAACGGATATTGAACAGTTTCAGTTTCGCAACGCCGGGTACTACTTACGAAGTCAGTCCCGATTATGGCATGTTTGCTCAAGGTTGGAATGTGTCCGGACTGAATGTTCCTCTTATACATTATTTCTTTGGTATTTCGCCAATGGCTTTTGAAAAGACAGTTGTTTTAAGTCCGGATATGCCATCAAAATGGAATGAAGCTTCATTAAAAAATGTTTTGATTGGTGATAATCATTTATCAATGGTTTTTCATCGTACTGCCACAGGTCGCCAAGTGTATCAGATCACCTCTTCGCGTCCGGATTGGAAGTTGAAGTTTAAAGTTCCAAAGCAGGAAATATATGTTAATGGCAAGAAGCAGAATCAGCCATCGTCCGGCTATATTTTGATGACAGGCAAGAACAATACAATAGCATATTAGGTCACAAACAGGTTTTGATTACTTCTATGCAGAACATGCAAATTTGGAATAATTAAGTACTCGATTTTAGAAATTCGGATATTCTGATTATATTTGCGAGTTATCAACAGTTGGAATAACTTTTCAACAACAGATGTAAGGTTTTTGGCTAAACACATTTGGCTTCGTCATTTAATGTTTAGTTTTGCCTCCGAATAAAATAACAATGTATGGGAAAGATTATCGCTTTAGCTAATCAAAAAGGTGGAGTAGGCAAAACGACGACAACAATCAATCTGGCAGCATCATTAGCCGCCATGGAAAAGAAAGTGTTGGTCGTTGATGCAGATCCTCAGGCAAATGCCTCATCCGGTTTGGGTATAGATATACGTAATGTAAAGCTTTCGATATATGAATGCTTGATTAATGGCGAGAATGTGAAGGGTGCAATAGCTAAGACCGAAGTTGAAGGATTGGATATTATTCCATCTCATATCGACTTGGTTGGCGCCGAGATTGAAATGTTGAACCTGGAAAACAGGGAGCAGATTCTGAAGCAGACGCTCGTGCCACTGAAGAACGATTACGATTATATCCTGATCGACTGTTCGCCTTCGTTAGGTCTCATTACCGTAAATGCGCTTACAGCGTCTGATTCGGTATTGATTCCGGTTCAGTGCGAATATTTTGCATTGGAAGGCATTGGCAAACTTTTGAATACGATAAAGATTATCAAGTCGAAGCTTAATCCTTCTCTTGAGATTGAGGGATTTTTGCTGACCATGTATGATTCGCGTTTGCGTTTGGCAAACCAGATTTATGAAGAGGTAAAGCGTCCGTTCCGTGAACTGGTGTTCACAACGGTGATTCAGCGTAACGTGAAGTTAAGTGAAGCTTCGAGTTATGGCAAACCAGTGTTATTATATGATGCCGAGTCAAAAGGTTCGCTAAACTATATGCAGTTGGCGAAGGAATTAATTGATAAAAACAAATAGATAATATGTCACTAAAAAGGGCGGCTTTAGGCCGTGGATTGGATGCTCTTATCACGATGGATGACCTGAAAACGGGCGGTTCATCGTCGATTAGCGAGATTGAGTTGAGCAAGATTCAGCCTAATCCGGAGCAACCTCGTACTATTTTCGAAGAAGAATCGCTGCAAGAATTGGCTACTTCCATCCGCTCGTTGGGTGTAATACAACCTATTACATTGAAAGAAACGGGAGCAGACAAGTATATGATCATTTCGGGTGAACGTCGTTATCGGGCGTCTCTGATTGCCGGATTAGAACGTATACCTGCTTATATCCGTACCGCTGCCGATGAAAACATAGTCGAAATGGCATTGATAGAGAATATTCAGCGCGAAGATCTGAACTCTATCGAAATTGCTTTGGCTTATCAGAAACTGATCGATACTTATGGACTTACTCAGGAACAGTTGAGCGAGCGAGTAGGTAAGAAACGCGCAACGATTGCCAATTATCTGCGTTTACTCAAGCTTCCTGCTGAAATTCAGGTGGGAATCAAAGATAAAAAGATTGATATGGGTCATGCCCGGGCTTTGCTCCCCGTTGAGAATCCTAAAGCACAACTTGCTCTCTACGAGAAGATTCTTTCTGAAGGACTTTCGGTCCGCAGCGTAGAAGAGTTGGTTCGCAATGAAGCTGAAGCTCCGACAAAAGGAAATGAAGAAAAAGGCAACTCGGTTGTACATAAATCGAAGATGCCAAGTGAGTTCAATCTGCTTAAAGATCGCTTGTCTGATTTCTTTAAGGCGGATGTTCAACTTTCGTGTAATGATAAGGGGAAAGGCAAGATCACCATTCCTTTTACAACCGAAGATGAACTGGAACGATTGATTGCGTTGTTTGATAAATTGAGATGAAAAACAGGATTATAGTCATTTTAATTCTGATAGGAAGTTGTTTTACGTTGCAGGCGCAGAAAGCTGTAACGGTAAAATCGGATACAATAAGAACTGCTGCAGCCGATTCGTCGGTGCGTGCGGTTATGGCTAAAGGCAATGCCCAACCGGTGGTGAAACTGCCGGAAAAGTCGAATCCGAACAAAATCCTTTTTTATGCACTTGTGCCGGGACTCGGACAGGTGTATAATCATAAGTATTGGAAGCTTCCTATATTGTACGGCGGATTGATGGGTTGTATGTATGCCATCACCTGGAACAATAAGAATTATCAGGATTATAAAAGTGCGTATTTCGATATCATATACGATTATGCCCAATATAAGAATGACAAGACGTTCAAGAATTGGGGTTCATGGGTAAACTATGTGCCCGAGGGTAGTGAGACAACCTATGTGGCAAACACACAGTTCCAAGAGAACCTGAAAAGGCGTAAGGATTATTATCGGCGATATCGCGATTTGAGTATCATCATTACCGTTGGCGTGTATGCCATCAGTATCATTGATGCTTATGTCGATTCGCAATTGTTCGATTTTGATATTTCTCCCGACTTGAGTTTCCACTGGTCGCCGGCAGTGACGCCTCGAACGCATTATAATACGGCATCGTATGGATTGAACTGTTCGTTAAATTTTTAAATTGATGAGAAGAGGTTTATACATATTGAGTCTTTTATGTTGTTTCACTGTATTCGGATTTGCACAAAATACGGATACACAATCGTCAGTATCTCCTGAGTCACTGTATGATGATGTTGGAGTGATGCCGGAAAGTCTGGATGAGAATATTGATAGTTTGATGCATTCCTGGCATGTACAGTATTTTTCGAAGAAAGATAATTTCTGTCATGACGATATCGAAAATGTATATTTTGACGACTCTGTTTATGTAGAAAGACTTCAGCGTTTGCCGCATATTATCCCGATGCCTTATAATGGCATTGTTCGCCAATGCATTGATTTGTATGCTGCTCGCAAACGCAATCTGGTTCGTTACATGGTGGGAATGGCTGATTTCTATTTTCCGATGATCGAACAGGTCCTCGACAAGTATAAGCTTCCTTTGGAATTGAAATATCTGACAGTTGTAGAGAGTGCACTCAATCCGACGGCATTGTCGAGAGTTGGTGCTTCCGGATTGTGGCAGTTCATGCTTCCTGTAGGCAAAAGCTACGGTTTGGAAATTAACAGTCTGATGGACGAACGTCGTGATCCGGTGAAAGCCACCGAAGCCGCATGCAAGTATTTTAAAGATATGTACGCCATTTACGGCGACTGGGATTTGGTGCTTGCCTCTTATAATTGCGGTCCTGGGAATGTAAATAAGGCCATCCGTCGTTCAGGTGGAAAGACCGATTTTTGGCAGATATTTCCTTATCTTCCACGTGAAACCCGCTCATATGTACCGCTTTTTATTGCGGCCAATTATATCATGAATTATTATTGCGAGCATAATATTTGTCCGGTACAGACCAATTTGCCTTTGGCTACAGATACAGTCATGGTAAATAGAATGTTGCATTTACAGCAGATTTCTGATGTGCTGGGTATTGATATGGGCGAACTTCGTGCGCTCAATCCGCAATACAGACGCGATATTGTTCCTGGAAATACAGGATATGTGGCATTGAAACTTCCTGCTGCACAGACGTATGCCTTTGTTGACAAAGAAGATTCGATTTATGCCTATAGGCGTGACGAACTGCTTGCAAACAGTGTACAGACGAATACGCCGGTGAAGGATGATGTCGAATCGTCAGTGAAGAAAGTTACGCATGTAGTTCGCAAAGGCGAGAACATTAATTCCATAGCGCATCGCTATGGCGTTTCGGTGAGTAGCATCCGCCGATGGAATAGATTGAGATCTAACAAATTGGCAAGAGGACGCCGATTGATTTTGAAAGTTGAAGTCAATGATACGCAGTTGGCAGAAAACAATACGCCGGAGAAAAACACAAAGGCCGAGAAGAAGGCAACGCCTGTTTCATCCAAATATAAAACATTGGCAAGATATAAAGTACGTTCAGGTGATTCCTTATACTCAATCTCAAAAAGATATCACGGCGTTTCGCCGGAGGCATTGCGTAAGGCGAATAAGTTGTCGGATTCATCCATCCGCCCGGGACAAGTTCTCAAGATTCCTGTAGTATGATTTGAGGATATTCGCTTTAAGTATTTTGTTTTTCGTTTTTGTTCCTTGTAGTAAAGAAATATACTCTTTTGTAAATATCTTTGTAAAATGATTAATATACAAGAAACATATTATGAAGCAGCTTAAGTTTTTAGATCCATATGATTATAACGCAAGCCATAGAGGTAGACTTTTGTTTATCAGTTTGATCTGTGCATTATTTATCAGTTATCCGAATATAGCCTGGATCCCTTGGGACTTGAAGTTTCGGGTTCATGATTATTATCTGGCCTATTCCCTTTATTTGACTTTCCGCTTCCTTTTCTTTTGGGCGATGCTGACATTCATGCTGTGGAATGATTTCCGGAAGAATGATCTTTTTTCGTTTCCCTCCCGTTTGTGTCATAATATATTAGTCACGGTCGCTTCGTATGTGGCTTATGTTTTTTGTACCTATTTGTATGTAACGGCAAGTATTATTATTATTCAGCATAGTCTTGATATTAATTTGGGATGGCGCATGATGTGTCCGTTCTTCCATCATGGCAATCACATGGAGTATTTCCCTGTTGAATGTTTTGGCAGTATTCTGATATTCCAACTTTTTACGGCTTGTATGTTGTCTACTTTCATCGGCCATGTTGCGATGCTGGTGAAACAAAAGTCGGACAAGGAAAAAGAGATCGAGACTTTGCGTAATGAAAATTTGTTGAGCCGTTGCGAAGCTTTGGCCAATCAGATTAATCCGCACTTCTTTTTTAATTCTTTGAACGGAATATCTGCATTGATTCGCAAAAGAGATGAAGATCGGACACTGGAGTATGTCAACAAGCTTTCGGATATTTTTCGCTATATTCTTCAGAGCGACAAGCATGCTCTTGTGCCTTTGTACGAAGAACTTGATTTTGTTGAGGCATTCAAATATGTGATGGAAGTGCGCTTTGCTAATAAACTGGCGTTTGTTATCAAAGTTCCTGATGAAAAGAAAGAATTGCAATTGCCTGTGCTTTCGCTGCTTCCGCTGGTTGACAATGTGGTCGTTCATAATGTGATCGACAGTGAACACAAGATGGTGATAAAAATAGAACTTAATGATTCAGACGAACTGATTGTATCGAATCCGATATATCCTAAACTGATTCAACCTGAAACGAACGGGACGGGGCTCAAGAATCTGGAAGGACGTTTCAATCTGTTGATGAACAAGCAGATTCGAATTGAAAGCGATGAGGTTACATTCTCGGTTTATCTCCCTTTAAAATGATATAAATATATGAAAGTACTGATTGTTGAAGACGAAACTGCTGCTTACGAGAATCTGGTCGATATCCTTCATGAAATAGATCCGACAATTCAGGTCGTTGGTAATACAGAAAGCGTGTCGCAAACGCTTCAATGGATGAAATCCAATCCCGCACCTGATTTGATATTCATGGATATTCATCTTTCCGACGGTTCGGCATTCGCTATTTTCGACAGGATTGAACTGGAGACGCCGATCATTTTCACGACTGCCTATGACAAATACGCTATCGATGCATTTAAAGTGAATAGTATCGATTATCTGCTTAAACCGGTGAAAGTGGAGGATCTCAAGCACGCGCTGAATAAATTCGGGAAGTTGGCGCATCAGGATATTGTCAGCTATTTGTCGAAACTTTCGATTCTCGCTCCGAAGCCAAAGTTTAAAGACAAGGTGCTTATTCCTTATAAAGACCGATTGCTGCCTGTCAATATGCGCGATGTTTCGTGTTTCTATACAACGGAGAAAAGCACATATATCTATATGAAGGATGGAAATCAGTATCCCTATTCAAAAACATTGGAACAGATTGCCTCATCATTGGATCCGAATGAATTTATTCGTGCAAACAAACAGTATATCATTGCTCGCGATAGCGTTAAGAACCTGACAATCTGGTTCGACAGCCGTTTGTTGGTGACCCTTGATGTGGAAGTTCCCGAGAGGATATATATCAGCAAAAATAAAGCTTCGGAATTTAAAGCTTGGATGATCAAAGATAATGCAGAATCTTAAAGGTATATTTTTTCGCCTTTAGACTCGAATTATTCCTTTTGAGATGGAAATGGAAATAATCGGTTATAATAGTTTCTATCTTTGCTCATGTAATAAGTTGCAAATGACAAATGTACAAGTTATGAGTAGAATCCCAAGAAATAGATTAGTTTAAAATTTTATTTGTAATAAATATCTCAATGTTGAAGGCAAATTATCTGTGAAGACGGTTTGCCTTTTTTTATTTCGTTGATTTACAGTAATGACTATCCTTCCGTGCAAATCGTAACACCGGCTTTTGTGAAATTTGCCATTGAATCCCGAACGCTTGATTTATTTCATTCGAATACGCGAACCATTTCATTCGGATGCGCGAACCATTTCATTCGAAAGAAAAAAAATTTCATTCGAATGAAACGTTTGCCGCATCCGAATGTATTTGGAAATATATTCGAAAGAAGATTTGCCAAAGTGAATCTGATAATCGAAATTTGTATATATTTGTAGCTACTCTAAATAAGGGAGAGTTGTATTATGGGCGACAAAACAGATACTAAAGATATTAACAATACAAACGATATACAAGCACCGGCGGAGATAATGGCTACACCGGATATTACCCCTGTGAGTATTGAGAAGGCGGAAACAGAACCTGCTGCTCCGCTTTCGCCAGACGAACAGATGATACAAGACGGGTTCAATGAACTGCTGACCGATTATCTCAATTCGAACCACCGCCGCAAGGTGGAGCGCATTACGAAAGCGTTTAACTTTGCCAACCAGGCACATGCCGGAGTGAAACGCCGTTCGGGCGAACCATATATCATGCATCCTATCGCAGTTGCAAAAATCGTTTGCAAAGAGATGGGACTGGGTTCAACTTCCATTTGTTCAGCCTTGCTGCATGATGTTGTGGAAGATACAGAATATACAGTCGATGATATCCGCAATATGTTCGGCGACAAGATCGCGCAGATTGTTGATGGATTGACGAAGATCTCGGGCGGAATCTTTGGCGAACAGGCGTCGGCGCAGGCAGAGAACTTCCGCAAACTGCTTCTTACGATGAGCGACGACATCCGGGTGATTCTGATTAAGATCGCCGACCGTCTGCACAATATGCGAACTTTGGGATCGATGCTTCCGGCAAAACAGTTCAAGATTGCCGGCGAAACGTTGTATCTTTATGCTCCCTTGGCTCATCGATTGGGATTGTTCTCCATCAAGACCGAACTCGAAGATTTGAGCTTCAAGTACGAACATCCTCAGGAGTATGCTTTCATCAGTTTGAAACTGAAAGCTACCGAAGAGGCGCGTAACAAACTGTTCGAACATTTTGCCATCCCTGTCGACAAGAAACTGAAAGAGATGGGATTGCACTATGAGATGCGTGCGCGTGTGAAGTCTGCCTATTCCATCTGGAACAAGATGCAAAGCAAAGGCGTGAGCTTTGAAGATATTTATGATATATATGCCGTCAGGATTATTTTCGATCCGCTTCCCGGCGTCGATGAGAAGAATCAATGCTGGGACATCTATTCGGTAATAACAGATATTTATCGTATTCGCCCGGATCGCATCCGCGACTGGGTGAGCCGTCCGAAAGCCAATGGATATCAAGCGCTTCACTTGACTGTTATGGGACCTGACGGACAGTGGGTGGAAATACAGATCCGTAGTCATCGGATGGACGACATTGCCGAGAAAGGCTTCGCTGCACACTGGAAATATAAAGAGCACAATGTGGAGGAAGATACTGAACTCGACAAATGGCTGCAGACAATCACGGAAATTCTTGAAAGTCCGGATCCGAATGCCCTCGATTTCTTGGATACCATCAAACTGAACCTCTTCAGTTCAGAAATATTTGTGTTCACACCTAAAGGCGACATCAAAACGCTTCCGCAAGGTGCTACTGCACTGGATTTTGCTTATGCTTTGCACTCGGATATCGGCAATAAATGTATCGGAGCGAAAGTGAATCATCGTCTGGTTCCGCTCAGTCACCCGCTGACAAGCGGCGATCAGGTGGAAGTGCTCACTTCGCGTTCGCAGAATCCACAACCCGAATGGCTTACATTTGTGACGACGGCCAAGGCACGCTCGAAGATTGATGCTTTTTTGAAAAAAGCTCGCAAAGAGGCTTCGAAAAATGGTGAAGCTAAAGTGCTGGAGCTTTTCAAACGCAATAATCTTGAACCGAGTACTTCATACATCGATAAATTGAGCATGTATTTCGGCTTTTCACAACGTGAGGAGTTCTATTATTCCGTTGAGAAAGGCGATGTCATCTTGCCTGAAAATATTCATAAGCTCTTGAAGGAGAAGACCGACAATGTCCTGTTCAAATATTTGAAGCAGGCATTGCGTGTGGGTACCAAAAAAGAAGAAGAATCAAAAGTGGCCCAGCAACAGGAACAGGCCAAAGAAAAACCTGAAAAGAAATACGACAAATCGAAACCGTATATTTTGAAGGAGGAGGCATTCGAACGCAATTATGTGATTGCCGACTGTTGCAAGCCTATTCCCGGCGACGAATCATTAGGTTTTATCAACGACGATGGGAATGTGGTAGTTCACAAACGATCCTGTCCGATCGCTTTGCGTTTGAAAAGCAGTTTTGGCGAACGGATTCTGAATACGGAATGGAGTAGTCATCATTCCTCTTTTGAAGCAACACTCAAGATTAAGGGCATCGATTCGATTGGCGTCCTCAACAGTATTACACGTACCATTTCCGACGATTTCAACGTCAACATCATCCGTCTTCTGATTGAAGCAAAAGACGGTGTGTTCGAAGGCAAAGTGAAGATGAAAGTGCACGACGTCGAAGATATCCAGCGAATGTGCGTCGTGCTTTCAAAATTCAAAAATATTCAATCTGTGACGCGTGTTGCCGATTAGCCGTTATTAAAATGGCAGGTCATCAACCGGACTTGGCGGAGCAAACTCGGGTGCCGGAGCGGCTTTTGGAGCTGCAGGCGGAACGATGTTCATTGGAGTTGCATCTGAAGAAGCCGGAGCTGAAGGTGCATTTATCGGAGCGACATCAACGCGGTCAACTTTCCATGCACTGATAGAATTGAACCAGCGTCCTTGATATTCGTGGCTATCGATGTCAATAGAAACTTTGAGTTCCTCGCCGGGAAGAATGGCAGCCTGATTTATACGGTCGGATCCGAATATCTGGAAGCATATTTTCTTTGGATACTGATCATGTGTTTCGAGAACGTATTCCTGCTTTTTCCATTCGTTTCCGCTTTTGCTTATGCCGCTTTGCAAAGGCAACACGACAATTATTTTACCTGTAATTTCCATGATGGTTCGTTTATTTTTCTTGCTTGCGAAGGTACGGTTTCTATTTCAATTTCCCAAGAAGTTTTCGGTTTATTCCTCCTTTTCCTCAGGACTTAGATTTTCAAAGGCGCTCTTCATCGAAAGAAGTTCTTCTTTTATCTGTTTGAGCCTGTTGATGATTTCTTCCTGTTTGATAGTTCCCTCTTTATTGTCTTTCAGTTTCTGACGCGCGCCGGCAAGTGTCATACCACGTTCTTTGACCAGATTGAACACGACACGGATGGCGTCGATGTCTTCCTGTTTGTAGAATCGGGTTCCCTTAGCCGTTTTACGCGGGTGAATCATGTCGAACTCCTTTTCCCAAAAACGAAGAGTTGATTCGTTGATGTTAAACATTTGCGCCACTTCGCTGATTGAGAAGTAGAGCTTCAGATTTTTATCTTTGTTCAGTGCCATTGCTAAAACTATTTTAATCCATCACCTGACCATGGTTCTCGGCAATCTGAATCATGCGATCGTATTCTTCAGGTGTCAGATCCATGTAATAATATTTTGAAGGATTGTCGTGTGCGCCACGGACAATTACTTCGTAGTGCAGATGCGGTCCTGTCGATTTTCCAGTGTTTCCTACTTCGCCGATGATCTCTCCGCGTTTGACTTTCGTTCCAACACGAACACGGAATTTCTGAAGATGACCGTAAACGGTTTGGAATCCGTGACCATGATTGATCATCAGACAGTTGCCATAACCTTGTTTCCATGCGGCATAAGTGACGACTCCATCACCTGTGGCATAAATGTCGGTTCCCACTTTAGCCGAGAAATCCATTCCGGAATGAAATCGCGGCGTACGATAAATCGGATCGATACGCATACCATAACCCGAAGCCGTCTGTTTCAGATCTTTGTTCGCTATAGGTTGAATGGCAGGGATACATTTATTGCGTTCTTCCTGACTTTTGCCGAGCGAGATGAGTTCATCCAAAGAGTTCGACTGCACGTAAAGCTGTTTGCGAAGCATGTCCATCTTTTTGGTGGTCGAAATGACCAGATCTGCATTCGAAAGATTCATCAGACGTTCATAGCGATTTGAGCCTCCGAAACCGGATTTGCGTACGGATTCAGGAATTGATTCTGCCTGGAAAATACTTCGATAGAGGTTTTCGTCACGCTGCTGAATATCGTTCAGCACTTCCAAAGCACTGTTCAGTCGGAGCGAAAGCACTTCGTATTGAGTCTGCATCAGTTTGTTCTCTTTTTTCAATAGCGACTCGACAGGCGAATCAAAGGTCTTCGAGAGAATATAGAATACGCCGACGCCAATCATAATACCAATGCTCAGATGTCGAAGAACGCCTAAGAATCGGCTTTTGGCCGAAGGATAGACACGTTCGTAAGTGAGCGTATTCGGATTGTAGAGATAATATGTTTTACGCCTTTTAAACAGTTTCATTGAATATTTTCTCGTTAAGAATATGGCAAAAATAATAATTTGCTGTACTTTTGCAAATTGTTTTTCAGAATATTAACGAGACTATAAATATAGAGTATGTTGACAGCAAAAGAAATCCGTGAGTCATTTAAGAATTTTTTCGCTTCTAAACAGCATCAGATTGTCCCTTCGGCACCGATGGTTGTGAAAGGCGATCCTACATTGATGTTTACCAATGCGGGAATGAATCAGTTTAAAGATATTATTTTAGGAAACGTACCGCGCAAATATCCGCGGGTGGCTGATTCTCAGAAATGTCTGCGCGTTAGTGGCAAACATAACGATTTGGAGGAAGTAGGTCATGATACCTATCATCACACTATGTTCGAGATGCTGGGCAACTGGTCGTTTGGCGATTATTTCAAGAAAGAAGCTATAGGCTGGGCATGGGAATATTTGGTTGAAGTGTTGAAACTTGATCCGTCGCGTTTATATGCGACCGTGTTCGAAGGAAGTCCTGCCGAAGGTCTTTCACGCGACAATGAAGCTGCCGGATATTGGGAACAGTTTTTGCCTAAGGATCATATAATCAACGGCAACAAACATGATAATTTTTGGGAAATGGGCGATACGGGTCCGTGTGGTCCTTGCTCGGAAATCCATATCGATCTGCGTTCGGAAGCTGAACGCAAAGCTATTCCCGGTGTTCAACTGGTGAATCATGATCATCCGCAAGTGATAGAAATATGGAACTTGGTTTTCATGCAGTATAATCGCAAAGCTGATGGTTCATTGGAACCACTTCCTGCACGCGTCATCGATACCGGAATGGGATTCGAACGTTTGTGTATGGCTTTGCAAGGCAAAACATCCAACTACGACACAGATGTGTTCCAACCGATTATCAAAGTGATTGCCGATATGGCAGGCACTACTTATGGCAAAGACAAACAACAGGATGTTGCCATGCGCGTCATTGCCGATCACATTCGTACGATTGCTTTCGCCATCACTGACGGACAGTTGCCTTCGAATGCAAAAGCCGGATATGTGATTCGCCGAATATTGCGTCGTGCCGTTCGCTATGGTTATACATTCCTGAACAGAAAAGAACCGTTCATGTACCTGTTGTTGCCTGTCCTGATCGAGACGATGGGTGATGCTTATCCTGAACTGATTGCACAGAAGCAACTGATTGAGAAAGTCATCAAGGAAGAGGAAGTTGCATTCCTTCGTACGCTGGACACCGGAATCCGTCTGCTTGAAAAGAAGATGGAGGATACAAAAGCTGCCGGAAAGAGCATGATCAGCGGTGTTGACGCTTTTACGCTGTACGATACCTACGGATTCCCGTTCGATCTGACAGAACTGATTCTTCGCGAGAACGACATGACTGCCGATGTTGAAGAGTTTAATGTAGAAATGCAGAAGCAGAAAGAGCGTGCTCGCAATGCTGCAGCTATCGAAACAGGCGACTGGATCACGCTGAAAGAAGGCGAGACAGAGTTCGTTGGATATGATGTTTTTGAATGCGATGCAGAAATACTGCGTTACCGCAAAATCAAACAGAAAAATAAGGAACTGTTCCAGGTTGTACTGGACAAGACACCGTTCTATGCAGAAATGGGTGGACAGGTTGGTGATAGCGGTTGGTTGATTGCTGACGACGAAACCGTTGAGGTAATTGATACGAAACGTGAGAATAATCTGCCTATACATTTGCTGGCAAAGCTTCCGAAAGATGTGACAGTGACTTTTACGGCAAGAATCAATGGCAAGAAACGTTTGCAGTGTGAAGCGAATCACTCGGCAACGCACTTGTTGCACGAAGCTTTACGTGAAGTGCTGGGCAATCATGTCGAACAGAAAGGTTCGTATGTTTCACCCGATCAGCTTCGTTTTGACTTCTCTCATTTTCAGAAAGTGAGCGACGAAGAACTGCGCAAGGTTGAGCAATTGGTCAACGAAAAGATCCGCGAAGATTTTTCACTGGAAGAACGCCGCAATGTTCCGATTGCCGAAGCAAAGGCAATGGGTGCTATGGCTTTGTTTAGTGAGAAATATGGCGATGAAGTACGTGTGGTCAAATATGGTAAATCCATTGAGTTGTGCGGTGGAACGCATATTCCTTCTACCGGAATGATTGGTTCGATGCGAATTGTTGGCGAGAGTTCTGTTGCTGCCGGCGTTCGTCGTATCGAAGCTGTTACGTCGGATAGAGCCGATGAGGTTTATTATACACAACAGGATCTGATTCGCGATCTGCGTTCTATGATGAACAATATGCCGAATCTGGTTCAGGCAATCAAACATTCTATTGATGAGAATGCCGAGATGAAGAAGCAGATTGATGATTACGTGCATGAAAAAACGATTCAGTTGAAAAATCAGATCGTTGCCGATGCAAAAGATCGAAATGGCATAAAACTGTATAGCTACATTGGCAAAGGTTTGACCGATTCTTTGAAAGATATCGCTTTCCAGATCAAAGCTGATGAAAAGCAGAGTTTCGTTTTCGTAGCCGGAATCATTGATGAAGCCAAATGTACCATCATGGTAATGCTGAGCGATGATTTGGTTGCTGAAGGTCTGCATGCAGGCAAGATGGTAAAAGATGCATCAAAGTTTATCAACGGTGGTGGCGGTGGACAGCCTCATTTTGCAACTGCAGGCGGAAAGAATCTGGACGGATTGACAATCGCTGTAGGCGAGATCATTAAAGCTGCCGGATTGCAATAATTGAAAGAATTTCATATAGGCACGGATTACACGGATTTTGCACTGTTTCTGATTTTTAGAATCGTGTTGTCCATGTAATCCGTGCTTTTTTTATTTATAATCATTGAATATGGAAAATCAGAAAGTCGTTATCTGTACAGATTTCGAAAACGAAGTGCAGACATTCCTGTCGGAAATGAATTATGACAAACTGTTCATTCTGACGGACGAGAACACGTTGGAAAAGTGTTATCCGCGTGTGAAGAATATTCCGGCATTCCATGATTCGCCTGTGATCACTATCAATGCGGGCGACATGCACAAAAGCTTGGAACAGCTTTCGTCTATCTGGACAGCTCTTTCAAATGGCGGAGCGTCGCGCAATTCATTGTTGGTCAATCTCGGCGGAGGCATGGTGACGGACATGGGCGGATTTGCCGGTGCTACTTTCAAACGAGGATTGCATACGATAAATATTCCAACAACACTCATGGCATCGGTTGATGCGGCAGTTGGTGGAAAAACAGGGATCAACTTCAACGGACTGAAAAATGAAATCGGTTCGTTTTATGTGCCTGAGTGCGTGTTTATTGATTGTGAATTTCTGCGCACTTTGGATCGTGATAATATTCTTTCGGGTTATGCTGAAATGATGAAACATGCGTTGATCAGCTCGGTCGACAATTATGCTTCGGTGATGCTGTTCGATTTGGATGCGAAAATGGACTTCGCTTTTCTGAACAAGATGGTTGCGCAGTCGGTAGCCGTGAAAGAACATATTGTTGAAGAAGATCCACAAGAACATGGCATTCGCAAGGCTTTGAATTTTGGTCATACGATTGGTCATGCTTACGAAAGCCTGTCGTTTCAGAAAAATACACCACTTTTGCATGGACATGCTGTGGCTGCCGGACTTGTGAGCGAGTTGTATCTGTCGCATGTGGTCTGCAATTTTCCGATGGATAAACTTCGTCAAGTAGTCTATTACATAAAAGAATATTATCGCCCGTTCCATTTTGATTGCAATGATTACGAAACGCTTTACAGTCTGATGACACATGATAAGAAGAACGAAGCCGGAATTATCAACTTCACGCTTCTTTCGCAGATCGGTGATGTGCGCATCAATCAGCAGGTGAGCAAGGAAAAAATCCTCGAATCATTGGATTTTTATCGTGAAAGTTTTGGCGTATAGTTAAAAATACCTACTTTTGCAGCCGGAAAGAAAAAGCGGGATGTAGCTCAGCTCGGTTTAGAGTACGCGTCTGGGGGGCGTGGGGTCGCTGGTTCAAATCCAGTCATCCCGACTTGATTAATGATTATGAAATAGAGGCAGTTACGATTATTCGTGGCTGCCTTTGTTATTTTTCGGAAAAATCACAGAGAGTTGAAAAATGTAAATTCTATCGATAAGTATAGGGGATTTTGGAAAAGATTTCGTTGTATAATCAGATAAATGAAATAGAAGTATAACATTTAAATGATTGAAAACAACATGAAGAGAGTATTGTTTGCATTGGTTTTAATTGTATTGCCAATGATTTTGAGTAGTTGCAGTAAAAATGAAGAAGTGTCGTATTTTAAAGAAATTGTCTACACTGCAGAATTTTCCAAGAATGATGGTGATTCGGATTTGATTATTAAAGGCGAATACGTTGATCAAAAGGGAAAACTTGTAAAGGTCGATGAGAAATTGCCGTTCACAATCAAACTGAGTGAAGTGCCTATGGGCGTAAAAACTGGATTCAAAGGTTATATTTATTCAGTAAAAGCTTCAAAACTAGTTGGAAAAATAACGATGACTGTGAAAGAAACGACAAGAGGGAGAGGAAAAGAAATTTATAAGAATCAGAGAGATGTTAATTTGACGACCAGTAAGTCGACTGGTTTTACTAATGATGAACTAGTGAAAGGGACTTCTTTTGATTTCAAAGAAAAGTAATCATAGCTTTAGTGTCGAATTTTTAATCAAAAGCTAGTCTTTTCATCATGAATGCAGAATGACAAAAAGCAGACAATGCTCGTCATTCTGCATATTTTATTTGAGCAAACATTAAAATTTGAAAGAAATGCAACCAAAAGGCAGACAATGTATTCCCCAATTAACAGAATACATGTCGATGATATCTTCTTCCGAAGGATTCCCAATCATATTGTAAAGTCCGATACGGAACATCAATCTCGTATTATCTCTTTTAAAATTCTTCGTGAAATTGTAGGCTGCATCTATTCTGTATCTGGTCTTTCTTCGTTCCGTTCTGAATTGATTTAAAGTGTATGCCCCGTATTCTTCATCCCCATCTTTGATTCTTCCTGATTGCAGGATTGCACCGATTGAAACGCTCGAAGTAGGAGCGAATTTGTAAGTGAGTGCCATATTTGCCGAATGAGGAATATCATACAGTGATGGCACTTCTCCTTTTTCCGGCAGATCGCTGTATTTTTCTTTGCTACGAGAATAGGCATACGACATTTGTAGTGTAAATTTCTCCCAGTTATTATAGAAAAAACATTGTATGCCATAACTTTTCCCGTCTCCGTTCATGATGTATTTTGACCATCCGCTGTTCAGTTGCGATATTTCAGGACGAAAGGCAACAATATTGTTGCGACGCTTATAATACACCGAGCTTTCAATATATCCGTTACCGATGTAGCGTTTCCAACCGGCTTCAAAATGGTTCGAAGTGCTTGGAATGAATCCCATGATACTCGGCATTCTAAAATCAGTTGGCAGCGGCAGCAGATCTATTCTCAGTGAATGATAGAATTGTTCCATTTTAGAAATTCCAACATAGAGAAGATCTTTTTCGTCAAAGAAATATTTGAATGAGAAACGGGGTTGCAAACTGTAATAAGATTTGTCGTTATGAGGAAAATAGGCTACGAAATTGATTCCTAATTGTGTGTAAATCTTGTCGGTGATACGGATCTTGTTATCATAAAAGAACGAAAGCTGATTGATGAATTTTTTGATGTTGTTGAGGCTGTCTCCCGATGCGAACATATCAAAATGTTCGTGCGACAGTTTTATTCCTCCAGTAATCGTATAAATATCCAAGGGATTGAAATTGAAAGAGGAAGAAAAGGCAACTCTTTTTGTTCCTCCTTTAACGAACTTGCTTTCATCGAAGCCAATGAGCGGTGCATAGACGCTATTTTCGTATGATGAGTAAGTCGCTGTATTCGTGTTGATAATTCTCTTCCCCAAAAATGTATTAAACTTCAGTGCATACATTTCGTTTTTCCATTTCAGTGCATCATGAATAGAACCGTCTTCGTTCGGCAAGATAATTTTATCACCCGTTTTATAGCCGGTTATTTGAATTGATGAATGGTCGTTGATGTCATATGATAGCTTGGCATTCAGATCATAAAATGAATGGTCTAGCCGGTCTTCGTTTGCCGATTGATTATTAAAGAGATCAAGCCAGCTGCGCCGTCCTCCGATCATGTATGATAATTTGTTTTTGATGATTGGACCTTCAAAAACGGCTGAGGCTGCGGGCATATCCAGCGTCAGTGTCTGCATGAATTTTTGTTTGTTGCCTTCTTTAATCTTGATATCGGTGACTGATGACAGGCGTCCCTCATATTCTGTTGGAAAATAGTTTTTATGGAACGTGATATTTTTGATGGCATCGCCGTTCAAAGGCGAAAGCATCGGATTCAAATGATTCGGATGATAGATTTGTATGCCGTCGAGTAGAATAAGATTCTCATCATCATTGCCTCCATTGACATTAAAGTGCCCGCTTGCATCGGAGTTGATTACTCCGGGCAAGATATTGATCTTTGAAAAGAAGTCGGTGCTATTGAAAGAAATCATATTTGAGGGAGTACTTTCATTGAGTTCATCAATACTTTGCCGGGTTTTTACAGTCACTTCCTTGAGCGCGAACGTCATAGGAACAAGTTTAATGTTTAAAGATAGATCTTTGTTTATTTCTATCCTTTGATTATGAGGTTTGTAACCCATGTATCTGACTTCAATGGAATAGGTTCCCGAAAACAGGTCGGTGGTGAAAACGCCATTGCTGTTTGACGTTGCATACTTTATTTTACCATCCGGTTGCTTGAAAATGATTACTGCGCCGTAAAGTTTCTCTCCTGTCTCACTTTCTTTTATACTTCCCGTCAGCGTATTTTTTTTCATCCCTTCGATCTGCAGGATGAGTTTTTTGCTTTCAGCGGGGATTATTTTGAACTTGTATTCACTCAGGATGCTGTTCAGCAGTGCGCCGACAGTTCTCTCGCCTTTGCTTACTGTTCGTTGGCGATCCATCATAATCATTGAGGAGTTGTAGGATAAAATGATACCTTTGCTTTCGATGAGTCCGAACCATTCTTTTACGGTCGCAGACGAAACCGTAATATTTACCGTTTCGTCTGCCGCATGATTTGACTCGTTCGTTTGTGCTGTGACTGATATGGATAAGCACCATATCAGTCCGGCAAAGAGTATTTTTATCTTCATCTATTCCTTATCTTGTTCGTAGTAAAGTTTATAATGTCTGTTATTTTTCTTTTCGTATTTGCAGCTGCACAAGTAGCTTAGTTCTTTTAAGATGTTATCGAGATCGTTCAATTGAAGTTGTGTGGTGATTTTGTTCTTCTCCACATCCTTCCCTAATTCTATTCTGACCTGATAAATCTTCTGCAGTTTTTGAACGACTTCGGCAACAGGTGTGTCCTCCAACTTCAATGTCTGAGGTTTTTCTTCGAAAATACGCTCTGCATCAGTCATCTCTGTTTTTTTCAACTTCCCATCTGATACATCTACTTGCTGATTTTTTGTCAGCATCACATTTCTCCATTTGGAGGACACTTTCACTGTTCCGCTTTTAACTATGACCTGTGCTTCATTTCTTTTTTTTGCATCGACGAAGAAGGATGTTCCAACAACTTCGATTCTGATATTGAAGGCACTGATAATGAATGGCCTGTTTGTATTCCTTTTGATGTCGAAGAAGGATTTTCCTGATAATGAAAGCAATCGTTTCCCATTGTGTCCAATCGTTCTATAACCGATTTTTGCTCCCGGATAAAGAATAACTTTCGAACTGTCGGGCAGTATTATGGTTTGATTTACGGTTTCGGTGTTCGACGCAACGAATAGTTTCGATTCACAGCTTTTCTGTATCCATGTTGTTATTCCGACGATCAATAATATGGAAGCCGCTATAGTTGCTACAGCAAAGATTCTGTTCATTCTGAGTTGTAGTACCGACCGCAGTTCGGGTTCGACTTTCTCCCAAGCTTCGGTTTCGTCGAACTTGATTTCCTTCTGTCTGACGCCCTCTCCAATCAGTTTTTCGAGTCGCTTGTATTCGTCCTGGTTCATTTCAATCCATTCCTCTAACTCGGCATCTTGAGCCTTTGTCAGAATCTCATGCGAGAAACGCTTAGCCAGTAAATCATCTATGTTCTCTGTACTTTTCATAATTTGATATGCATTAAGTGGATTGATATTAATGTCAGCAGGCTCATATAGAGCGGATGCGTCTTGGCATATTCTCTCAAGATTTTAATGGCTTTGCCCATGTGATTCTCGACTGTTTTTTCTGAGATCCCTGCCACAATGGCGATCTCGCGATATCTCAAACCTCTGATTTTGTTCATCAGAAATACTTCTTTGCATTTTGCAGGCAGTTCCGACAAGGCTTCGTCGAGAACATTGTTCTTGTGATTTTGCCATTCTTTCTCCACGTCATCGCTCTGGAGCATGTTCGGTGGAAGAATAACATCGTCAATCGACACGGTGTCCAGTCGCCGTTTTCTGATGAAGGTGATGCAATTATTTTTCACCGAGCTTGTCATGTATGCTGCAAATTCGTCTTCGGGCAGCAGATCCTTTTTACTGTTCCACACGGCGATAAATGTTTCCTGAACGATATCTTCACATTCTTCCTTGTTCGCTATGAATCCATAAGCGATACGGCACAAGGTGGAATAGTGTTTATCGAACTTGCATTTAAATGCCTGTTTTCTCATCTGTTCTGTTGTCACAATCTCCATTCAATTAGTTAAACTTGTAGCTTAATCCAACAGTTAAGAAGCCTTTGTAGCCCAATCCTGCTTCAACGAAACAAGCTATTTTTTCGTTGCCTGCTCTCAAAGCGATAGGATTAATCTGGTAGGCAAATGCTGTCGTTAATTTTGGATTATAATTTGACGCCATTTCTTTTCCTGCAGGATTAAGCGCCTTATAATTTTGCCATGAAAAATCGATGCCTGCCGAAGCAGAGCCATATAAAGAAATCACGCCTCTTTTGTAATAAATGAACTCACCTGTCGGCAGCACAAGTATGTCTCTGCTTTTTTCTTTCAGCGACGGCGTTTTTTCGTTAGCATACTTGAGTTCGCTTGTTATATTGATGAACCCTACATCAGCTCCGACTTTAAAACGATTGATCGCGTATCTGTAACCGATTCCGTAAACGCCCGTCGACTGTATTTCCGATCTTTTCGTCCCTGTGACCCAGTCGGATAAACCCATTCCCAAAAATGAAGCCATACTCAGCGTTATCCCGTCGCTTACGGCAATTCTTATTTCATGTCTGTTGGCGATGGATACAGCTTCTTTTTCTTCTGCCCCGGCTCGAACGGAAGTCAGGTACATTGCCAAGCACAAAAATAGAAATAATGGTCTGAACTGCATTTCTTTTGTTTATTAAGTAGTTATATACTTCGCTCATTCTTGTCTGAGCTTTGCCTATATAACTACTTTTTCAAGCAATACCCCTATTTTTGTGCCAAAAATTATTCAACCACCACTTCGTCGGTGAACAGCCATGAGTTGCCTTTCACTTTGTGCCATGACGGCAGACTCATCGGATTGACTGCTTTGACACGAATGTAGCGGGCGTTGGCGTGCATGTCGAAGACAAAAGGAATGCGGATGTAATCATATTCGCCCACTCCCTGATGTGCTTCGCCATAGTTGATTTTTCCTGCCGGTTGGAAATCATTGCCATCTTTGGAAGTCCAGATCTCAACAGTTTTCGGCGGCATCACCCAGGCAGTCAGCGATTGCATGAATCCCATTGACACGCGTTTTACAGGTTGTACGCTGCCCAGATCGACAATCAGATCCAAATCGTTCTCCAAGTATCCGTGCCAGAGCGGTGCTTGTGCATTGAGCGGAGCGAAAACACCGTCGGTCATTGCTCCGTCGCCTCCGGCTGTGTATTGCTGACTGTACGGAAGCAGATATTTCACTTTTGCATCGAGTGCCTTGTGTGCTGCAACCGTCTGTGTCATTACGTTGTAAGCTGTTCCTTCGGCGAACACGCGTGCCCGGATCGTCTGTACCGAGCGCACTTCGAACGGTTTGGTGTACAGCGTTGATTTGGCAGTCGGTTCTTTGCCATTGGTCGTGTATCTTATTTCTCCGCCATTCATGTAGCATTCCATTTTCACGGTGAATCCGTGACGGTCGGCAGTGCGTGTTGACTGGATGGCGATCTCAGGCGTGATCTGTGCCAGATCGAACCAAGCTGTTCCTTCGCCGATGAGTGTTATCGAAGCCGAAGCGCCTCCGTGATGCGTACGTTTGTATTCTTTCGGCGGACAAACGATTTCGTAGCGTTGCCACTGGTCGGTCAGTTCGAAAGTCTTTTCGCCGAGCGAACCCAGTGCGAGCTTGAATGTCATTGCTTCGCCTTTGGCTTTGTTGGCGGCCAGCGAAGCTGCGTCGCTTTTTGCCATGACGGAGAAGATATATGTCCGGTCGGCTTCGTTGTCAATCGGATAGAAATCACGTAATGCACCTGCCTCACGTTGCGGGTTGTTCAATCGGAGCGAAGTCTCGCCATCGAAAGCAACGCGCGTGTCAGGCAACAGTGTTGCACCGTTGCCGCCGGCGTTGCGAACGCCGCCACTGCCACCGGTCATTTCTCCTGCTTCGACTGACTCTTCAAAGCTCGGGTTCACAATCAGATTGCCGGGAACGACAGCTGAAGGTTGTTCTTTCAGAGCGATTTTGTAAACGCCTGTTCCAAAGGCTGCGAGCGTCTCTTTCAGTTCTCCGTTGTTCACCTCGGTCTCTCTGTTTTCGAAGATGAGTTTGGCTTTGCCGTTCTTCCCGGCAAGTTCCGGAATCGTCAGCGTGATGTTGCAAGGACTGTTCTCGCTGTTCTGTGCCACGACGAGCAGATTGTCGCCTTTAATGTAACTTCTGGCCATCACGCTTTTCTGATCGCATTTCACCTCTTTCGAGTTGGCATCATAAAGATACGGAGCGATCTGCTGCAGTTCGACAGCCACTTCTTTGAATCCGTTCCACAGCAGCGGCGATCCGGAGTCAGGCATCCGATGGAAGCCTTGTATTCCGCGTGCACCTTCGATGATGCTGCCGTAAACCATCATTCTCACTTCGCGTGCCGTTGGTTCGCGTTTCCACACTTCACTTCCGCCAAACACTTGCGGTACAAGCCATACAGCCTTCTCGTACTGCATCTGCTGAAAAATCTTTCCAATCATTTGTGAAGCAACAATAGCAGGCGAGTTTGGTATCGGATATGGATCCGCCATCACGATATCGTAGGTATCGGCAAACCGTTGTGCCGGAAGCGTACTGATAATCACGATTGTTACCGGATGATACGGGTCGAGCTGATGAATCAGGTCGTACGACTTTTTGAGTGTCGCCGGGTTCACGCCCTGTCCGTCGGGTTCGTCGGCAATATAGTAGGAGAGCAGTGCCGGATGATCCTTCACACGCAAAATTTCATTGCGTAGTGCGCTCATCTTTGCTTCTTCAGATGCATTGTTGGTGATGCCTACGCCCTGGCTTCCTGCCAGACTGCAAATATTATAGTTTACCTTAATGCCCAGTTGTGCACACAGATCGAGATAAGCCATGCGCGCTTCGCGATTATCATCAGTAATGCCTTGATAGGGCGAATAGAGATTGATGCCTTGCGTCACTTCGCTTTTCAGAAATTCGAAGTTATGATCCTTGAGGCTTGAATAGAATCCCACAGGCAGCCACGGCAGTCCGTCGACGAGCAGTCCACCGGTGAGCCGGTCGATCTTCACTTCGTTCTGTTTCGGTTGCAGGCGCTGCAGGTTCACCGTGAACGATTCCTCTTTGCCATTATTCAGGATTTTGACATTCCGCAAGTTGTCGCCCGTTGCCAGCGACTGAAGATCTATCGGCAATAAGTTCACGCCGGATTTCAGCGTTTGTGGCGAAGTCATGCCTTCGACCGTTGCTGTTGCCTCGCCTTCAGGCAGATATATCAGCACTTCGGCTTGCTTCTCGGTTGTATAATAGCTCATGCGTGAAACGACCTTCACGCCTTCTGCCCGCATTGTAGCTGTCAGAAAGAGGAATATACAAAGATAGCTTGCCGCATAGAAATAAGAGTGTGACTTCATAAGATTTAGTTTTATAGCGTTTATAATGTTTTTTGTTTTCAGTGCAGCTTCACGCTATTGACCACATTGACGGGTTTTCCTGCAAGGAAAGCCTTGATGTTGTCGGCTGCAATATCGTTCAGTCTCTCGCGTGCTTCGAACGTTGCCCAAGCGATATGCGGCGTGATGAAGCAGTTGCGAGCCGTGAGCAGCGGATTGTCTGCCAACGGCGGCTCTTTCGAGAGCACATCTACTCCTGCGGCGTATATCTTTTTGTTGTTCAGCGCATCTGCCAGTGCCTGTTCGTCGATGATCGGTCCGCGGCTCGTGTTGATGATCATTGCCGTAGGTTTCATCAGTGCCAGTCGCTCGGCGTTTGCCAGATGGCGTGTCTCGTCGGTCAGCGGGCAATGGAACGTGACGATATCGCACGTTCTGAAGATCTCCTCCAGTTCGGCCTTTTTTATTCCTGCAGGCAGTTCAGCGGCAGCTTTGGAGGTGTAAGCCAGTACTTCCATTCCGAAAGCCAGAGCGATGCGTGCCACAGCCTGTCCGATATGTCCCAGTCCGACGATACCGATCTTCTTCCCTTCGAGTTCGATCTGCGGCGTGCACCAGAAGCAGAAGTCCGGATTGCTTGTCCAGTGTCCTTTGCGTACTTCTTCGGCATGCATTCCGACGCGTTGTGCGATGTTGAGAATATGCGCGAACACCATCTGCGCCACCGAATGGGTGCTGTATGCCGGGATGTTCGTCACGACGATATTCCTTTCTGCTGCCGCTTTTATGTCGATGATGTTGAATCCGGTAGCGAGCACTCCGATATACTTCAGTTGCGGAAGCGCTTCGATTTTGTCGCGGTTGAAGGCCACTTTGTTGGTGAGCACGGCATCCGCGTCCTTGCAACGATCCACCACTTCTTCAGGTTTCGTACGGTCGTAAACGGTACATTCGCCCAAAGCTTTCAGTGCGCTCCAGGGCAGATCGCCCGGATTTGCTGCAAAACCATCCAATACTACTATCTTCATCATCAATCGTTTTAATATTGTTTTTTCTATTCCTGTTTCTTTTTGCTTTGTCTGCCTAGTTTTGTCTGCAGATCATTCACCGAGCAGTATCTGTACGATGCGTTCGGCAGTGTGTCCGTCCCAGTGTTCCGGTATCGAGCCTTTTTTCCACTGTCCGCTGTTGAGTGTATCCAAAGCTTTCGCGAGTTTCTCGGGATCTTCGTTCACCAGTTCGTTCGTGCCTATTTTCCACGTTTCCGGATGTTCGGCGAAACTGTTCAGTGTGATGCAGGGGATTCCGAAGAATGTTGCCTCTTCGCTGACGTTGCCCGAGTCGGTGACGATTGCTTTCGCGTGGTTCACCAGGTATCCGAATGACAGATAAGGCTGTACGGGGAGGATATGCAGATTGTCCTGTTTCAGTGCGAGGCTTTGAATAGCTTCGCTCACGTATTCGTGCACCGGTGCGATGATCGGCGTCGGCGCAACTTTTTCGGCCAGTGTTGTCAGCAGTTGCTTCATCACTTCAGTCTGGCAGAGCAGCTTGCGTCGGTTCAAAGTAAGCAATATATACTGTCCGTCTTCCAGTCCGATCGTCGAAGTCCACGCCGGTTTGATAAGTCTTTTGCGGTTGCGTCGGATGGAATCGATGAGGATGTTGCCGACGTAGAACACGTTGTCGTTCTCGCGTCCCGACTGGTCGAGATTGCGGTTCGCCATCTTTCCCGCGGTGAAGAGGAAGTCCGACAGTCCGTCGGTGATCATCCGGTTCACTTCTTTAGGCATGTTCATATCGAAAGAGCGCGTGCCTGCCACGAGATGCGCCACTTTTACGCCGGCTTTCTTTGCCACGATCGTGCAACTCATCGTTGCCGTCAGGTCATCGACCACGAGTACCACATCCGTCGGGTGCTCCGTCAGTTCCTTATCGAAGGCGAGCATGATTCCTGCGGCGAGTTGCGTATTGTTGCGGCTTTCGACATCCAGATAGATGTCGGGCATCTTCATCTGCAGATCCGTGAACAGTGATGGCTCGAGGCTTCTGTCGTTTTTCTTGCCGGTGTAAACAAGTCGGTACGAAATATCTTTTCCCGCCTCACGTGCTGCATCGATGGCATGTACGATCGGCGCTATTTTCATAAAGTTGGGGCGTGCCCCTGAAATGATGGTTATCTTCATTCTCTTTTACTCTTTTTCAATGACAAATCTACGAATATTATCTGACATTCCATCATGTAGGAAGCTTTACTTTGCATATTTCTTCGCCGATACGGTGAATGGTTTCCAGTATCTCCGTCATCCGTTCGTCCGAAGGCTTTTTCGCGCCGGAAATATATGCTGCCAATAGGCTCTGTTTCATTCCCATGCGCCGTGCAATGGCTGAAGCATTGAGTTCCGGATGATCCATGAACAGTTGGTAGAGCGGCGTTGATTGTTTGCTGGCAAAGAATCCTTCGAAGCTCAGGTCTTCGTCGAGCGCAGGCCAATGGATACCGAAATCGTCCGTCTCGAATTGTGCCTTTTGTTCTTCGGTTGCATTTTTCAGACGCGGATAGTCGGCAAAATTTTCATGTGCTTCAGCGCCATCTGTAGTACGTATCCAGATAGCTGTCTTCGTCTGCCATATTTTTTCTATCGTCTTCATCTTTTATTGAAAAATTTGTTCCAATGATCGGCTTTTGTTGGCATAGCTTTTTGTTTTAGTTCCGGGCAAAGATAGGTTATATTTTTATAACCACAAGGCTTTTCGTTTATATTTTACCCCTTTTGTGACGAAAATTGACCATTTCGCCGACACAAATCGGTCATTGGTTGATTTGATTTTGTATTAGAAATTTGCATATCTATCTTTGTTTCGCAATTCAAAGTAATTGATACCAAAACCAACTATATTTCACCATAGTGACTCATTTGTTAGGTTAGACAATAGAGGTCGCGCTAGCGGGAGCTGTTCGCGACTTCTTTTTTTTGTCTTTTCGGGTGCGAATATACAACTTTTTACAAAAAGGCAATCCATTTCATTGAAACAATCGTTTAATTGCGTAAGTTTGCCGCAAACAATCCGTCGATGGCAAACGAACTATTCACCATTTTCAAAGTTGATGTTGAGGAAGCCGAAGCGATACTCCGTGGCAACTTCGAGCCTCACGCGCATGATTTCGAAGAGCTGATCATCGGCATCGAAGGGCAGCTGGAGCATTTTATCGATTTCCATTCCGTTGTTGTTGACGCGCCGTTCATCAGTTTCGTCACCCGAGGCAAGATCCATCGCCTTCGTCCTCTGCCCAAAGACGGGCGTTGCGACATGTGGGTGCTTCGTTTCGAGAGCGAGTTCATTGCGGAGACGACCTTTCAGCTCTACGCTTCTTTTCATGATAACGCCAACGTCTGCATTGCCTGCAACAGCTGTTTCAGCCGTCTCGACACCCTTTGCCGTCTTATCAGCGACGAGTATAATCATCCGTCGCCCAATCTGGCTGTCATCCGTCAATTGCTGTCTGCCCTGATTGTCATCATCGAAGACGAGAAGCAGAAACGCAGTGTCGGCGACACCGGCGATGTGCTCACCGTCCAGAACCTCACCTTCAAGAACTTCCTCCGTCTATTGGAGGAGCACTACCACGAACCCCGTAGCGTCGGGTTCTATGCCGATCAGCTGTTTATGACCGTTCGCAACCTCAATCTCATCTGTCAGAACGTTGTCCATCAGAGCGTTTCGGAGATCATCGAGACGCGCAAGCTCACCGAGGCGAAGAACCTGCTTCTGACTACCGGCAAGACGATTGCCGAGATCGGCTATGAGCTCGGATTCAATGAGAAGACCTACTTCACCCATGCTTTCAAGCGCAAATCCGGTGTCACGCCTTCCGATTTCCGTCGGGAGATGAAGAAGATTCTTTCCTGAAGCCCCGGCTGTCATTTCCTGAAATCGCAACTCTTCTTCCTAAAACCGTTACCGTGCGCTTTCGTCGTCCCTCTATCTTTGCAGCATAATTATTAAAGACAGAAAATGATGAAAAAGTATTATTTATTAGCCGCATTGGCAATGATCTCCATAGTTGCCGGCGCACAGACAAAAACATGGACCAACGACCCGACCCATTCGCGTTTGGGATTCGTAGTGAAGCATCTGACCATCTCTGAAGTTGAAGGCCGTTTTGCCAGTTTCAGTGCCACCGTGGTCACTACTAAAGCCGATTACAGCGATGCCCAGGTTGATCTGACCGCGAAGATCGCCAGTATCAATACCGAAGTCGAAGCCCGCGACAAGCATCTCCTTTCCGCCGACTTCTTCGATGCCGAGAAATATCCGACGCTCACCTTCAAGAGCACTTCACTGAAGAAAGTCAGTGCGAAGAAAGGCCTGTTGTCCGGAAAGCTCACCTTCCACGGCATCACCCGTCCGGTGACACTCAATGTTGATTTTCTGGGGATGGTGACGAACCCTATGAACAAGAAGCTGACTGCCGGGTTCAAGATCACCGGTGTCGTCAAGCGCAGTGATTTCGCTTTGGGCAAAGGTTTTGCCAACGCCGTTTTGAGCGAGAATGTGAAGATTGTAGCCAACCTCGAATTCACCCCTGACAAATGACCGTTCCTGTTCAACCCAAATCCACAGCGGAGCGTATGCCTCTGCTGTTTCTGGGACACGGCAATCCTCTTTATGCCATACGCGAGAGCCTCTTCACCGACGGCTTTCGCGCTGTTGCCAAGGAGCTTCCCCGTCCAAAGGCCATCCTGTGTATCTCTGCCCATTGGAGTACGCGCGGCACGTTCGTGACGATGATGGATCATCCGCGTACGATTCACGATTTCGGTGGATTCCCCAAGTCGCTTTACGACGTTCAGTATCCGGCTCCCGGTTCGCCGTTGTTGGCTCAGCGCGTGCAGCAGCTCGTCAGCGTTGCCAAGGTGGAAGCCAGTTACGACTGGGGTCTTGATCACGGATGCTGGGCGGTGTTGAAATATCTCTATCCCGAAGCCGATGTACCCGTTGTTGAGATGAGCATCGACTACACCAGGAGTGCCTCCTTTCATTATGCTTTGGGCAAGGAGCTTTCGGCGCTTCGTCGTGAAGGCGTGCTTATCGTTGCCAGTGGCAACACGATACACAACCTTCATCTTCTTGATTGGGATAAGATGCTTGTTCCCGGTGTAGCCTTCAGTTGGGCTTCGCGTGCCGATGCCGAGATCCGCCGTCTTATTCTGTCGGCCGATCATCGTCCCCTCATCGAGTACCCGGATCAAGGTCGTGAGATGCAGCTTTCTGTACCGACGCCCGAACATTTCCTGCCGTTGTTGTATATCCTGTCGATGCAGGAAAGCGATGAGAATGCGGAGATTTTCAACGATGAGATCGTTGGTGGTTCATTGAGTATGATGTCCGTTCTTATACGTTGAGTACGATGCAAAAAAACTGGACAACCATTCCTGAAGAGTATGCTGTCCGTTCTTATCATTAGAGTACAGGTTCATGATTCTTTAGCAGTCGAGGTCGTCAGTAGGCGACCTTGTCTGTTTTATTCATCCATTCCTCGAAAGTTTTTATAGCCTCATTGCCGAGCAATCTTTCGGAGTGCAGATGTCGTTTTTCCGGATTGAGCGCCAGTTCTTCGTAGATGAACGAGTCGTCGAACCCTGCCATTTTCGCATCCTCCTTGGTGTTCGCATAGAACAGCCGGTCGAGGTGCGCCCAGTATATAGCTCCGAGGCACATCGGGCACGGTTCGCAAGAGGAGTAGATGTCGTATCCCCTTAGATCGAACGTATTCATTTTCTCAGCTGCTTTTCTTATGGCGTTCACTTCGGCATGTGCTGTCGGGTCGTTTTGTGCCGTGACGCGGTTGACTCCTGTAGCCACAATATTCCCTTCTTTGTCGGCGATGACAGCTCCGAACGGTCCGCCTCCCTTCGTTACATTTTCCGTTGCGAGTCGTATAGCCTCCTGCATTAGTTTAATCTTGATTTCCAGATTATTAATTTCAGCGTCATCCATAATTTTTTCTTCTTTTAATGCAAAGATAATGCAAGTCGGGAGCAGAACAAAATGAACTCGTTCATTTTTGTGCCGAGACGCAGCTTATCTTCGCTCTTTGATGCAAAGATAATGCAAACAGAGAGCAGAACAAAGCAAACCCGTTTGTTTTTGATGCCGGGGTGCACTTGTTTTCGCTTTTATAGTTACGATTCAAAAAAAAGAGAGCGTAAACTTTTATTCGTCTACGCTGCTCTCCATCCATTTTACACAACCTTGTTACTAATTATAATTCCTTTTTGTTATGATGCTACAAATATACGCATTTTATTTGTAATAATGTCATGAAATAGTATAAATTAATGATAAATATAATCAACAATTATTTAATCTAATTTTAATATTAAAAATATGCGTATTAAATTGTATATTGATTGATACAAAAATGTCATAAATCATTTTATGATACGGAAATTATGTATTTGAAACTTGATTTTATGTATAGATATTTTGAAAAGTTTGATTTGTCAATATTATGAATATTATAGAGGCCTAATTAATTCATATAATTACTTTGATATTGGTGTAATTATATCAACGGCCATTTTTATTGCAAATCATTTGATTATAAATAAAAAATCAACATGTCAAAGAACGCAATGAGAACAACACTTGGCTTCTCGGGTAAACGCGGTATTTGCCAAACCTATCCCCGCGGGTAAATTCGATGTTTGTAGAGAATATATCCGACGCTGAAGGTTGTTGCCAGG
>JGI20225J20221_1000345_pt1 | contig 125482 bp, 124 predicted proteins | sample BioMet4_FD_20221 | JGI IMG/M metagenome (IMG submission 20221) | reverse complement strand
CATGGGCATAACAATATCCAGTATGTAAAGATGAAAGCTCTCTGCCTCAATGGTAGTCAGCAGCTCGTCGGGGTGGGAGAATTGTGTTACCTCCGCAACAAGACTGTTGGCGGATAAATACTGATTTGTCAGCAAAACAAGGCTTTGCAACTCACCCTGCATATCATCGCAGACGGCAATGCGTAGCATGGGGATCACCTTCCTCGGTTTTTTTAAGTGATTATACACGTTAATGGGGTATCTGGTCAATTTTTTGCGGATTGAATTTGGGTGGACAAGTCGCATTTCTTTGATTACAGCGACGCAAAACTGGGTGAATTAGAATTGCAAAAAAAAGAAGCGATGTAATATAACAGTGGTACTTCGAAAATATCAGTTTCTTATGCCACTATATCTTAAAAATCCTAATGAGGTTAGTTTAACGGCCACTCTCGAACCTTTGGATGAGGTAAAACAATACAAGGTGCGAACTCTGCTATATTCAGAATACGCCTATCCCCACGTTAGAGCGGTTGTAAGGAATCGCTCTGCAATCACTGGATGGATGAGCGTTAATGATGCAGAATTACAGGACCTAGATTTTGTACAAAATGAATTACAGAAAATTCCTCCTATGAAACGGAAATCCGATGCCCAACAAGTACTATATGACAGAAGGAAAAGCACAACTACATTGATCCAACGAGTGGTTTGGTAGCTATTTTGGTAGATATGACATTCTGGAAACCACTGGTTTTGCCTGTAAAAAGCAGGGATCAGATAAGATGTTGAAACAATTCAATCCGTTGTATCCCAATGGATTTTGGCATTTCTTAATAAAACCCGGGAGATATGCGACGAGGGTTCAACTCCCCTCTAGTTGTAATGGGGGTGCGGACAAAATCTAGGACTGTTACACAGCCAAGCCAAGATTCTGCCTATACTCAACGGGGCTCATGGAGCCCAGCGAAAGTTTGATTCGTTTTTCGTTATACCAATGGAGGTACCGATCCAATACCGCCATAAACTACTGCGTTGAAACGCCCATCCATGGCCTGCCATAGAACATTTCGTTTTTCAAACGACCGAAAAAACCTTCACAGGCTGCGTTGTCTGGTGAACAGCCTTTCTTTGACATGGAGCGGATCAATCCAGCACTTTTGACCTTTCTTATCCAATTCGGCCAGCGGTAGTGGCAGCCTCTGTCTGAGTGGATGATTGGGTGCTCATTTTTGTTGAGATGAGCATTCGCCCCATCAATCATCGTGTTGGCAAGCTCTGCATTAGGACTAGGGAACCACTGATTAACAGCCAGTCTTTATAGCGCATGACGTATTGTGGCATTAAAGTATCCAGAAACGTCAGCTATGACTGCCGTTTAAAATGTTTTAAGCTTCCATTTCTCCCATTTCCTCTCAAAAGGGCGCAATAACCCCTATACCCGCCGCAGGCGTCGCCCGGCTCGGGCCAAAACCAGCAGGTTCGCGCTGGCACAAAGAATGTGCAGCCTATTTAAATTCTTGGATAACCCTCGATAGACGGCCTTCGAATAACCAAACAGATTTTTAATGATGTGGAAAAGATGCTCCACTTTGCAGCGAGTCGAGGATTTGCGGTTTTCGATATAGTGATTCCAGTCAATGGCGTTGTCCGAAACCTTCGGGAGCGTTCCAGGCCGGCGGTTGATGCGGTATTCAATGGCGAACAGGTGCTCGTCGCTCTGAATTTCCTCTCGCTTTTCAATGCCAAGATACCCCGAATCGCCGTAGACGACCTCATCATCCTCACGGATCAGATCCGCTGCAACGTTAATGTCATGCACATTTGCAGCGGTTACTNNGATGGTNTGGACAAGTCCGCTGCCCGCATCCACTCCAGCGTGACATTTCATGCCGAATCGCCATTCGTTGCCCTTTTTCGTTTGGTGCATTTCGGGGTCACGCGATTTCTGCGCATTCTTCGTGGAACTGGGCGCGTTGATGATGGTCGCGTCCACAATCGTTCCACCCCGCATCAGATAGCCGCTCTGTTCAATGACATAGTTGATGGCCCGGAACAGCTGCGCTCCGAGTTTCGATTCTTCCATCATGTGCCGGAAGTGCAGCAGTGTTGTGGCGTCGGGCACCTGCTCCTCCAGAAAGTTGATACCCATGAATTTGCGAAAGGCATAGCTGTCATTGATGGAGTCTTCAACGCCCTCATCCGACAGCGTGAACCAGCATTGCAGCAGATACATCCGCAGCATTTTTTCAACTCCCTTCGGCGGACGGCCGCGCTTGCTGCTGAAATAATGCGGCTTGATGAGGTCGACCCATTCGTCCCATGGGACAATTTCATCCATGATATCCAGAAATTCTTCCCGTTTCGTCGTTCGTTTCCGAAGGCTGTATTCCATATCGCTGAAGCTCTGCTGACTCATTTCGCCACCGCCTGTGTCTTTTCTTCTATTTTATCATATTTTCGTGCCATTGTTTAATTAAATCAGCGGTTCCCTAATTTGCGAAAAACTATTGACACTACCGTCGTATTTCTTGCATGAGTACGAATGCAGCACAGGGCGGGAGCTTCGCTCAATTCGGATTTCCGTTCGTTTGGTTGCCGCAGCGGCCGCAGAAAGTTTTATCTGCGCCGGTCGAAGTGCGTAACTTCCTGCCCGATCAGGGGGGAGCGAATATATGCAGTCAACTTCTTTTTCTTCTGCGCCAGAAGAAGGTCTCCCTTGGACGCTGAAAGCCGCTGCTGCAAAGTTCCCCGGCAGGGTTCCACAAAAGCGGATGCAGCGTCCAGATCAGCCCGGATGGATCTGCGCAGCTCCTCGCAGGCCGCCTTTGTCTCTGCGGATTCTGCACTGCTATCTGCCCGGTCAATCTGGTTCGAAAGGGAATTCAGCCTTTCCAGTGCGCCGCAATATTTATCGACGCAGTCCAAAAGATTCTGTATGCTGAAAGCATCTAATTGAGACAGCACGTCAGCAGAATAGGCCTTCAGCGCCCCGGAAAGGCGGCTGGCCTCCCTGTAAAGTGCCAGACGGATCTGCAGTTCCGTCAATACTTCGTCCGCCATGGTTTCATTCCTCCTCAATCATATAAAAAGCGCTATCAGCTGCTGAACATGGAGGTGATCATGCTCGAAGTGCTGTTCAGCTTGGACATTGCCGTCTCCATCGCGGAAAACTTATCGTAATACCGATCCGCCATATCCTCCAACTTGTCCGTCAAATCGTCAATGGTATCCTCAGTATCATCAATTTTTTCATCCAGATCGTCCACTGTGTCGTCGGCTGTGTCGTCAAAATCGTTGAGAATATTGCGCATTTTATACATCACGCCCTGCTGGTCACTGGAAACAGTGCTGCTGCCGCCGGTAAAAATATCAATGACCTTATTGGGATCGGATGCCAGTGCTTCTTTGAGCGCGTCCGCGTCAACGGTCAGCAATCCGGCGTTGTCGTCGAAGTAGCTGGCGGTGGTGATTCCAACAGAAGCGGCATTCTTGCCGGTTCCGCCGGCAGCGGAAAAAAACGCGTTTTTCAAACTGGTCACCAGGGCCTCCAGTGTGCTGTCATGCCGCAGAATACCAGTCTTTGCTGTCGTCTCCCATTTTTCAATTTCGTCGTCGGTCATATCATCTTTCTGTGATTCCGTCAAAGGCGGATAGTCGGCCGAATTGTCTTTTCCGGTGGTATAGCCGGTGATCGTTGTGATGACCGTGTTCAAAGAATCCACAAACTTCTGAATTGCATCGACGGTGGTACTGTAATCCCGTTCGACCTGAAATGAGATATCGCTGCTGGTGGTGTCGTTCAGCTGATAGGTGAGTCCATCAATGGTAAAAGCATTGCTGTCCTTTTCCTGGGTAACCCCGGAAGTTGTGGTTCCGTCGCTGATGGTCACCTTGGCGTTTTGACCGTTCTTGGTGGTCCCCTCCGAAATGCCAAACGCGCTGCTCTCACCGAATGCGTTTCCGGAAATGTTCTTGATAGTCAGCTTGCTGTCGGCACCGCCATCGTCAGCAGTAATTGTGAAGGTATCCGTCAAACGGCTGTATTTCATGGTGACATTGGCGTCGGTATCGGAATTGACCGAATTGATCATGGACTGCAGCGTGGTATCAGATGAAAAGGAAAATGTTTTATCGTTAATAGAAAAGGAGATCTTCTCCTGAGAGTCAAACTCCAGCGTCGTTGCAAAATCCAAATCGGATAGTTTGGCAGTGTTATAGGTAGACAGTTCGTCTCCGCTGGAGATACCCGCAGAACTGGTTACGGTGGCGTTTTTTGCCAACTGCTGCACTGAAACCTTGACCTTGCTTGCCGTGGCCTCCGAACCGGCGGTGATTTCAACAGCGCCGCTGGTATCCGAGGTATTCACGCTGTAGGCCACATAGGTGGAATTCTTCAGCATGCTGGAAGATCCCAAAGTGCTGCAATAGGTGTCCGAAAACTCGGAAACCGCATCCGAAATAGTCGTCCAGGCAGCTTCCTTCCATTCATTGGTCGTCTTGCTCTGATACTGCTTGTCAATTTTTGATTGCTGTCCGGAGCAAAGGTTCTTCACAATACTGTCCGTATCCATATCAGAAACCAGATTGGTAATGCGTGAGGAACTGCTGTAAATCGAATCCGTGCTTGTTGACATATCAACAAATCCTTTCCTGCTGCGCACACGCAGCATTATGTTTATATCTTACACATCTCTAATATCGTACAGATGGGAAATAACTTTACCGAAATTGTGTTTTTAAGATTTCATGAAAAAATAAATTATAAAATCAAGAAAAATCCACTATAAAGTTTTGTTCCACCCTGTACGATACTAATGGTAAGGCAGAATTGGTGTGACATGCAGCTGCCTGAAAAACTAATGCAAACAACCTATTTGAGGTGAACATCGTGGACATGCGGAAAAATTTGAAAGAAGAATACCTGCGCCAAAGTATTATGACAGCATCACCGGCTGAGCTTACCGTGATGCTGTTTAACGGCTGCATCAAGGATCTGAGACTTGCGGAGGTGGCCATGGAGGAACCTGCCGACTTGCTGAAGGTAAATGAATATCTGATCAAAGCGCAGAAGATTCTCTCGGAATTGATGGGTTCTTTGGATCTGAGCTATGAGCTATCCGGTCAGCTGCTGCCGATCTATTCGTATCTTCTGCGCGAAATCCGGCACATGAATGTGAAAAAAGAGTGCAGCAAGATGCCGGAAATTCTGAAAATTCTGTCAAGTCAGCGCGACACCTGGGAACAGGTGGCAAAGTTCGGTCCTGTCGGAGAGGACTGGCGCACAGCGAATGAGCGCTGATTTTGAAAACAAAAAGGTGAGGAGTCCAAATAAAAATGCAAAAAGCAAGAAAAGAGAAACAACCGAAAAAAGCGGCTACGCTGAGGCGCCATTTAACGACGTGTATTGTCGTGCTGGACATGGTGGCACTTCTCTTCGTCATCGGCTTGGGCACAGAACTGGGGCGCCGCCTAGCCGGAGGACAGTTGACCATGCAGCGGTACTCCATCCTGGTGGGTCTCATTCTGGTGGTTTTCTGCGTGCTTGCCATTCTCCTGACTCTACACTTTGGCAGCCGAATTGTGGCCCCTATCATTGGTGCTTCCACACATCTTGAAGTCCTTGGCGAGGGACATTTTGAAAATTTTGAGACGGTTAAAGCCACCAAAATCAGAGAAATTGACGCCTTGGAAAACTCCACAAGAGAAGTAATCGGTCATGTCAGGACATATATGAATGACATCGACGCCGCACTCGAACGAATCAGCAACGGCGATCTTACATCCGAAATCACAACCGAATTTATCGGTGATTTTGTGAAAATTAAGGAATCCACAAATGCGATCATCCGGTCTCTGAACCGGACGCTGAGTGAGATCAAAATTGTAGCCGGCGATGTTCTTGTGACTTCCGAACAGATTTCCGACAGCTCGGAAGCGCTGGCGCAGGGTGCGGCGGAACAGGCAAGCGCGGTGGAGGAGCTTCTCTCTACCATCAACGGAATTTCGGACCGTGTTGACGAAAATGCCCGGCACGCAGACAGTGCAAGCAGCAAGGCAGGTGTGGCCCGCGATCAGATTACGACCAGCAATCAGCAGATGAAGACGCTCATCGACGCCATGAACAAAATCAACAGCACATCGAATCAGGTTGCAACGATTGTCAAGATCATTGAGGATATTGCGTTTCAGACCAATATTCTCGCCCTGAACGCCGCCGTGGAGGCGGCCCGTGCGGGTGTCAACGGCAAAAGCTTTGCAGTGGTTGCCGACGAAGTCAAGAACCTGGCCACCAAGAGCGCGGCGGCAGCGGAGGATACCACCAAGCTGATTCAGGATACCATCACCGCCGTGGGAAACGGCATGCGTATTTCCACCGAGACCGCCGATCTGCTGGCCGGTGTTGTCAGTGGAGTGGATGAAGTGGCGGATCTGGTCTCCAACATTTCCGCGGCGACCGCTGAGGAGAATATCTCCATTAAGCAAGTGGTTCAGGGTTTGGATCAGGTATCCACGGTGGTGCAGTCCAATTCCGCAACCGCAGAAGAGAGCGCTGCCGTGAGCCACCTGCTGGATACTTCCGCAAAGAACCTGCAGGATCTGGTGAGTGATTTCCGCCTGAAAAGCTGAGCGCACAGACCACCAAACGAAAGAGGCAGGGTGAGCATGAAAATTTCCACAATCCATACCGCGGAAATCAGAGGCGACTCCGTTTCTGCTGCATCCGCAAGCGGCGGTCAGGAATTCTCACAGTTTTTTCAGCAGCATTCGAACGATCAGGAGCGTGGGGAATATCAGGAGCGAATCCAATCTCTGTTCGATGAAATTCGGGAAAGTGCTCCTTCCCTGCTGCAAAAATGCAATCTGCAGAACTTTGAACGCTATCGCGAGAAGCTCACGGAATTGATGGAGGAACTCCTCCGCCATACGTACCTTTTTCAGTCGGAGCACATTCAGGACAGCTATGGCCGCCGGAAAGTGTATGCTACCGTTACGGTCGTCAGTCAGAAAATGAAGGAACTGGGAGAGGATCTTCTGTCGGAAAACACGGAGCAGCTGAAGTTCATCAGCAGAGTCGATGAAATCAGAGGGCTGCTCATGGACCTCTTCTCATAGATGTACGGAACCAATAATGACAGATGCGATGAAGCAGTACGGGGTGATGGTCAGTTGGAGAAATCTGAAGAATTTGATGCGGCGAAACAGGACATTCTGCGTGAGATAGCTAATATAGGCGCCGGCCATGCGTCCTCCGCCTTATCCATGCTTCTGGAAAGTCCCGTCAAGCAGGACGTGCCGGAAGTGAAGCTGGTCCCTCTGGACGCGCTGACGGAAATGCTGGGCGGGGCGGAACGGGTGGTGGTCAGCGTGGCCATGCAGCTTTCCGGCAGCATTGAGGGATACCTGATGGCTGTGCTGGACCTTGATCAGGCGGGGCACATCGTGGAGTTGATCCGCAGCCAGCCCTTGGAACCGGCAGCGGATGGAGTCTTCTTTTCCCCCATGGATGAATCGGCTTTGAAAGAGGCGATCAATATTACGGGCGGTTCCTATTTGACCGCAATCTCTCAGATGACCGGACTGGAGCTGGTACCTACGGCCCCCTTTGCGACGTTGGACATGCTTGGCGCGGTTTTAAGCATTGCCTTGGTACAGGCGGGGCTGGAGGGCGATTCTGTGCTGTATTTTAAATCCGGACTGTTCAACCGCGAGAAAAACGTCTCCGGAGATCTTCTGTTAATCCCAGATCAGAAATCCTATCGGACGCTGCTGCAGTCATTGGGGTGTATTTGAAGTGGCGACGATTATGGTCAATATCGCCCAGCTCAGGATTGCAAAACCCCCTGATGTCCTGTGTGCTTTGGGCCTCGGCTCCTGTGTGGGCGTGGTTTTATATGATCCGCAAAATCATGTCAGCGGAATGCTGCATGTACTGCTGCCTGTCAGCAGAGAAAGCGAAGGCAGTAAGCAGAATCCCACGAAATATGCGAATCCAGGGCTTTTAGCGCTTCGGGATGAAGTGATCAAAGCCGGGGCGCAGAAAAGCAGGCTCAGAGCAAAACTGGCCGGTGGGGCTGCTGTGCTGATTTCAACTTCGGCATCCGGTCTTACCGTTGGAAAGCAGAATTGCGAGGAGTGCCTCAGCGTTCTGGCAGAGATGAAAATTCCCGTAGAAGGGCAGGATCTCGGCGGGAACAGCGGGCGGACCGTTTATTATGATCCCGAAAAGAATCTGATGAAAATCAAAAAACTAGTCGGCGGCGAAAGTCAGTTATAGAACAGGAGGCAACACTTATGGCAAAGATTATGATTGTGGATGACGCGGCCTTTATGCGCATTACCATCAAAAATATGCTGCAGAAAAGTGAGCATGTGGTTGTCGGCGAGGCAGAGAACGGCGCGATTGCCGTGGAAAAGTACCGGGAACTGAAGCCGGATATTGTGACAATGGACATTACAATGCCGGAAATGGACGGTCTTGCGGCCCTGAAGGCCATTCGTGCCCAGGATTCCAATGCCAAGGTCATTATGGTTTCCGCCATGGGCCAGGAAGCAATGGTGCGTGATGCGGTATTAGGGGGTGCAAAGGGCTTTATCGTAAAACCCTTCAAGGAAGAAGGATTTTTAAATGCAATTTCAAAGCTGATCTGACGGTTATCCCCAATGAATCATGAAGTAAGGTGGTTGACATGAGTACTGAAGAATCCATGCTGGATGTATATATCTATGAGACTCAGCAGTTACTGCAGAGCCTTGATGATATTTTGCTGGACGGCGAGGGTGTAGAGCGGCTCACCGAAGATCAGATCAATGAAGTATTCCGGGTCATGCACACAATTAAGGGAGCTTCATCGATGATGGAGTTTGATGAAATTGCGGAGATAGCCCATGCGACCGAGGACATTTTTGCCCAAATCCGTGAGTTAGGTGCCGCCGACAGCCAGTGGCCCCCTGTTTTCAATCTGGTGTTCCGGGTGGTTTCCTTCTTTAACAATGAGCTCGAAAAAATCCAATCCGCCGGAAAGCCGGATGGCGTGGATGTTGAGCTGATGAATGCATTACATGAGCAACTGGCGCAGATGAAAAGCGGCATTCAAAGCGCTGCGGTACCAGATATGCCCGCTGAGCGCACCGTGGAACATTCATCTTCTGCGGATCCATTCACACCGCATTACAAAATTCGGGTGCTGTTTGAGGAAAACTGCCAGATGGAGGCAATCCGAGCACTGGGTGTCCGCGAGAGTCTGAAGGAGATCTGCCCGTACATCGCCACGGTACCAAAGGATCTGGACGCGGCAGACTCTGCAGCGGTGATCAAGGCAGATGGATTGCTTTTATATGTTCAGACGGACGACAATCCGGACGAAATCCGGCATCGTCTGGAGGCGACGCTGTTTCTGAAGAAGTTCTCGGTCGTACCGATCGACGGAAGCGACGAAGAAGTTCCAGAGTCAATCCGCGTAAAAATCCCGACAGAGCCCCGGGCTGTTGCGGCAGAATCGCCGAACGTGGGAAAAGTGGTAATTCCTGCTGCGGCCGAGGTGAAGGCAACCGCCTCTTCTTCCTCCGGCGCCGAAGGCTTCGCCAAGCAGAATTTCATCAGCGTCAATGTCAATAAGCTGGACAGCCTGCTCAACATGGTGGGCGAAATTGTAACGGCGCAGTCCATGGTCATCAACAACGCAGACTTTGGCAGCCAGCAGCATGACAGCTTTGACTCCGCCACCAAGCAGCTGCACACCCTGATTAACGAGCTTCAGGACATCGTTATGTCCATCCGGATGCTTCCCATTTCAACGGTCTTCCAGAAGATGAGACGGTTGGTCCGCGATGTCAGCAAAAAGGTTAATAAAGAGGTAGAACTGGTTCTCATCGGTGAGGAAACGGAGGTCGATAAAAATGTGATCGACAGTCTGGCCGATCCGCTGATGCATATTATCCGAAACTCTATCGATCACGGAATCGGTACTCCGGAGGAGCGCATCAAAGCCGGAAAGCCGGAAAAAGGCCGCATCGTTCTGGAGGCGCGAACCACCGGCAGTGATGTCATTGTGACCGTTTCTGATGACGGACGGGGTCTGCAGCGCGATATGATTCTGAAAAAAGCACGGGAAAAGGGGCTTTTGAGCAAACCGGAGAGTGAGCTGAGCGACAAAGAGGTATACTCTCTGATTTTCCTGCCCGGATTTTCTACAAAGGATTCCGTGACGGAGTTTTCCGGCAGGGGCGTCGGTATGGATGTGGTTCGCCGGAACATCAATCAGATTGGCGGGTCTGTTTCCATTGAGAGTGAGCCGGGCAGGGGTACAACACATATCATCCGGATTCCTTTGACGTTGACCATTGTGGACGGCATGCGCTTCAGCACGGGAAACATCAACTTTATTGTCCCGATTGTTTCGGTGAAAACGGCAATGGAGCCGAAGCCCAACGACGTCTTTTTAGATCCCGACGGCAATGAAATGATTATGCTGCAGGACCAGTGCTACTCGGTGGTTCGCATGAGCAATCTGTTTCATATTGATACCCCGGTGGAAAAGCCGGAGGATGGAATGCTGATGCATCTGACGTCTGAGGAAAGCGATTTCTGCATTTTGTTTGACCGGCTGGACGGCGAGTATCAGGTTGTTGCCAAGACTCTGCCGAATTATCTGAGCAAGTGCGTCACACGGCTGGCCGGAATCAGTGGCTGCACGGTGATGGGCGATGGTTCCATTAACCTGATTGTGGACGTGAACAACCTAAAGGCGTCGGATTGATTTTCCGCCATATGAGCTGCGGAGAAAGGGAACGACTATGGAAGTAGAAAAAACAGAAACCCAGGCAGAGCAGGCGGAAAGCAAACGATATCTCTTTGTGACGGTGGATCATGTGGAGTATGGCATTGACATCACGATCGTGCAGGAGATCATCGTGATCCAGGAGGTTTCTCCTCTTCCCGGTATGAAACCGTTTTGCAAAGGGGTCATCAATATTCGGGGAATGATCGTTCCGGTGATTGACCTGCGGGTAAAAATGGGACTGCAGCAATGCGACTATGGCGAAAACGCCTGCATCGTCGTGGTGATGCTGGGCGGCGAGCAAATAGGCGTGATCGTGGAATCCGTGCGAGAGGTGCTTCAGATCCTGCCGTCCCAGCTGCAGGAATCCCCCGCCCGGGCGAATGCTGGCGGAAAGCGGAGCATTTCCAGTCAGATTGCCAATATCAACGGTACGGTAAGACAGATTCTCGATATGTACAAAGTACTGGACATCGATCCGGAGGCGGAGCAAAACACCCATTGATCAGGAATCAGAACAAGAGGATGAACGATTGAACATCGAAGACAGAGAATTTGATCAGATTTGCAATTTTATGCACCGCAATTATGGGATTAATCTGATGAAAAAGCGCAGTCTGATCGAAGGCCGCCTTTCCCAGGTGATTTCCTCGGGCGGGTATCCCGACTTCAGAGCCTATACGGCAGCGGTCATCCGGGATGAACGGCTGCAGCAGCAAATGGTAACGCGGCTGACAACCAACTTCACCTTCTTTCAGCGTGAGAGTATGCACTATGACTATCTGGTAAAGGAAGCGGTTCCCACTCTGTTCCGGGCTTCTCCGCACAAAAGCAGCTTGAAGCTCTGGAGCGCGGGATGCTCCTCCGGGGATGAGGCTTACACTGCCTCCATCTATCTTCGTGAACTGGCTCTTTTAGAAAAACGGGCCGGTACCTATCTCATTCAAGCCACCGACATTTCCGACAAAGTGTTGGAACAGGCGAAAAGCGGGTGTTTTTCGGATGACAGCCTGAAAAATGTTTCACCGGAGATCCGAAAAAAATATTTCACAAGCCTTCCCGACGGCCGCTGGAAGGTATCACCGCTCATCGCCGACAGCGTTCGGTTTTCCAAGCTGAATCTGATGGAGCATTTTCCTCCGGCCTTCCGAAATTTTGATATTATTTTCTGCCGCAATGTCATGATATACTTTACGCCGGAAATTCGGGAAGCTCTTGCGCGGAAATACTACGATGCTCTGGCACCGGGCGGCTATCTGTTCATCGGTATGAGCGAGACGATTCCTGCAGCCCGGATCGGATTTCAGGTCATGCGGCCCTCAGTTTTCCGGAAAGAAGGATGAAAGATGGAACATCCGGCCTATTCCATCCTGGCAATGGTGGAAGATACCACTCGGCATCGCGAACTCTATTCCGAGCTGGAGCGGGATCCCCACTATAGCGTGCGGCAGTCCCCCCCGGATCTTCAGGCAGCGGAGGCAGCCATCGGCTCGAAGAAGTGGGATCTCATACTCATCATGACCGACCGCACCCCTACCAACCTGAAAAATTGGGCCGGCAAATTGACGGTTCAGGCTAAAATACCAGTCATTTTTCTTTGCGGCGAACCGCTGCCAGCGGCAGACCCGCTGGTGCAGCTGCCTCTTGTTCAGTATTTGTATGATGATGGCTTGACCAAGGCTGCGGCGGTCGTGCTGAAACTAGGTATCAGAATCCGAATTGCCGTCACCAGGGCCATTACAAGCGGTCATTCTGGCAAATCGAAGGAGCTTCATGAAAGTCTGTCAGCGCCACTTGAACCGGCATCGCTGAAAAAGAGCAAACTCATCGCCATCGGGGCATCCATGGGTGGCGTGGAAGCAGTCAATCGTGTTTTGGAGGATTTGCCTTCTGAGATGCCGGGAATTGTAGTTGTTCAGCACATGCCCAAAGGCTTCACAGACATGTACGCCAAGCGTCTGGATTCCAGCTGCAGACTGAACGTTGTGCAGGCCCGGGACAATCAGACGGTGGATGCTGGAACGGTCTACATTGCTCCCGGAGATTTCCATATGAAGATTGAAAAAGCCCCCCACGGCTATGTCATCCGAATTATGGGGGGCGAGCGGGTATCGGGTCACAGGCCCTCCGTCAATGTTCTGTTCCGCTCGGTGGCGGCCGCCGCCGGGAAAGAGGCCCTGGGGATTATTCTGACAGGAATGGGTGAAGACGGTGCCTCGGGACTTCTGGAGTTACGCCGCACAGGCGCCGATACCATCGGTCAGAATGCGGAGTCATCTGTGGTGTATGGAATGCCCAAGGTTGCTTATGAGATCGGAGCGGTTTGTCGTCAGTCGGCGCTGCAGGATATTCCCCGGCATATGATTGAGTATGCATACAGACATTGAACCGCGGTGGATGATACGCAAATTAAGTAAGCCAAATCGGTTATAATATTCCCATTCAGGGCGGGCGCATCCGCTGAAATCCGCTATCACCCATTGTGCCTGCGAAAAACAGATATTGACGCCGGAGAGGACGCTGTCCTCTCCGGCGTTCTTAATTCTTGGATTGATACCATTCAGCAGCTTTAGTCTTCGAAACTCACTCTTTCATGAGAGTCACCAGACCGGTATCCTAGGAATTATCCTGCGCTGGTTCTCGCCGGCGAAGCTTTTCCCATCCGCGCAACCAGAATCCAGATCATTTGCAGCCTGGGTGGTTTTATGCAGGATGCTGATAACTGCCCGGCGGCTTTTAACCGGTTTTCCGACCTATCGTTGGGTGCCGCAGGCCGATATTCCCAGTATCCGATGGAGGTCATCTTGGACGGAGACAGTCCGCACCGAATCAGATTATGCCGCACGTTGACTGCCCGCTGGATGTCAGATCCATGTTGTCCTGCAGCCGGGTATTAGAATGACGGTAGGCACTGTCATATCGGTAGCGCGGTCAATCCTTCTATCCCGGAGAGGCGATGCGGATACCTACAGATGCAGAGCTTTTTCAGTTCAGCCTTGCGGGATCATCAGCCTGTTTATTCAGGTAAAAAAGAAGTAATCGCCGCACCATTCACAAGCCGGCGATTACTTCGATGACTTTATCAGGGGTTGCCGCTTATCGGTACATCTTGATTCGCCGTTGTCCAACGAAAGAGGCGAATTTTATGATTCAACAACAGCCCTGAACCGGGCACGTAAGGTCTGCCTAGCATTCTCTTCAGCACTCCCAACTTCATAGCGTCTCTTCACGTCCCAACCGCCAGTATGGTGACTTTAAGCAGAAGCGAATCCATTATAACGGTAGCAATGCTTATACGCGGTCAACTAATTTTAAATAAGCTGACACTCTCTTTCAAGGAATTGGCCTGAGCGGAGAGCTCCTCGCTTGCTGCTGCGCTTTCTTCCGACGTCGCTGCATTATTTTGCGCAACCTGGGAAATCTGCATGATTCCCTCGCTGATCTGTTCAAGCGCTGCCGCCTGCTCGTTTGATGCCGTCGCGATGGTAGACACTAAATCCGAGGTTTTTGCAATACCGGTTACGATATGGCCCAAAGATTCCGCGGTTTTCTTTGCAATTACAGTTCCAGTCCCCACCCTCTGAATGGAGCTTTCAATCAGAACGGTCGTCTCTCTCGCGGCTTCCGAAGACTTTCCGGCGAGGTTACGGACCTCCTCGGCTACGACTGCGAAGCCTCTGCCGTTCTGCCCGGCTCTGGCTGCTTCCACCGCGGCGTTGAGCGCCAGAATATTGGTCTGGAATGCGATGTCCTCAATGACTTTGATGATCTTTCCGATGTTATCGGAGGACGCGCTGATTTCATCCATGGCGTGGAGCATGTCCATCATCTGCGTGTTGCCGGCGTCGGCATCTCGTTTGATATCCTGGGCGAGCGTATTGGCTGTCTGTGCGTTCTGTGCGTTCAGCATGGTCTGGGAAGTGATTTCTTCTAGAGATGCCGTCAGTTCCTCCACAGACCCGGCCTGCTCCGTAGCTCCCTGGGAAAGTGAGGTGCTGGAATTGGCCACAAGATTAGCGCCGGAGTTGACTTGATCAGACGCGGAAACAATAGAGCCGGTAAGCTTATGGAACGCCTCAACCAGATGGGCAAGCGCCTTGCCGATCACGTCATTATCCGATCTGACCGTTACGGCAACGGTCAGGTCCCCATTTGCGATTGCCTGCATTTCCTCAGCCTGCTTGGTGGTTCCGACCGACATCTTATTAAATGAAGCAGCGAGGATTCCCACTTCGTCTTTCCTGAGTTTCAACTGCTTGTCCTTTTCGTCAATCACTTTGCTCATATCAATGTCGCCCTCTGCCAGCAATTCACCAAATGCGGCAAATTTCTGAATGGGCTTGCTGATCAGGCCGGAGATAAAAAAGCTTAGGAACATCGCGATGGCAAAGGATACGGCAATCACGCCAATCATAATAAAAATTGATGTTTTTGCGGACGCTTTATCGCTGGAAAGCCACTCTTTCGCTGAAAAATCATTGCGCTCCGTAACCACCGCAAATTTTTCCGCCGCGGCACTTCCGTTTCCGTTTTTGCTCTTTAGCACTTCGAACAGTTCGTCTCTTGTCACCCCGGAGTTAGCGGCATCCAGAATCTCATTTACATCGCTTTTATAAGATTCATACGCGGACTTCATTGCTTGATAGTTTGATTGATCCGTACTGTCGGATATGGTATCGCTGTATTGCTCGACTTGCTGATCGATCGTATTTAACTGGCTTGTAGCTTTATCAATGTACGTCTGTTTGTCAGTGTCATAGTAGATATACAGATCTCTTACCATGGATCTCAAATTCAAAAGGCTATTTTCGGCTTGAGTTGAATATTCTATTCCCAAAGTACACTGATCGTATGTAGTTTGCTGATTTTTCATGATACTGAGCAGACTAAAAATACCTATAATTCCGATCATGACTCCCAGGAGGGCCACCGTTAAGAACCCGACGAGCAACTTTTTTGATATTTTCATATTTTCAAACAACTTTTTCATTTTACAGCTCTCCCCTCGCGTATGTGCTTTATAAGGCTACACACTAATTATCGACATATTTCGACAATAGTAAAGTGCCAAAGAAATAATTATTTATTATATAGCGGGTGGGGCAATGTCGAAATGTCAAAATCTGCATTTTATTCCAGTTGGTGGAAGGCACATTGAGCAGTTTACAGAGGTGTTGGAAACACAATTTTGATTGTATTATTTAATGTCAACTGAACAAAGGCTGCTTTTTCTGCGGGACCAACCATAGCACCAAAAACGCAAGAAGCCGCAGTAGTGCGCACTGAATCTTTCTGAGATTCAGTACCAAAATGGACATGGCAACGCTGTGGGCGATGGTTTGGCGCAGCTTTGTCATGATCAGTCCCAATCCGCACTTGCGCTTGGCCAGGCTGAACCGCCNCTCCACTTCCACCCGCTCACATTCGTCCAGGAAATCCTGCGTCTTGTTTCGGACTTCGTCCTTCTTCGGCCTGCCCAGCGCGGGACCGGAGAGCCGGATGCCGCGCTCTTTGCAAAACCGCAGGTTTTCCCGGTTGCGGTAAATCTTGTCCGCCAAAATCCGGCTGGGGTAATGCCCCTCCCGCTCCCGGAATCGTTCTGCCATGGCAGCAAGATTCCCCGCCTCGTTGTAGGCGTCGAAGGAGAAGCGCTCCAGTCTCGTCCAGCCATCCACCACACTGATGTCCAGCTTCGCGCCGAATTCTACGGGCTTTCCCGCCTTGCCCCGCACAATGGGGCGCAGGAATGGCTGACTGACGCTGACGATCCGGTCCGGAACCGTGTGGCAGCGTTGGTCGTACATGTACTTCTGCTGCTCATAGAGCGTCCGGACCGTTGCGAGACGGTGGCTTTTTCGTTGGGAAAGGGTTCTGCCCAGAGCAATCTTTCGGTCAATGGTGACCAGGTTTCGAGCCAGATAGCGCAGCTGTTTCCCAACCTCGGCCGGATCATACAGCTCGTCCAGCAGCTTTTTGTGTTTTCCCGAGCCTCGTTGAGAAGCGATGCGTCCTGAGGGTAGCGGATGTTGGAGGGCGCGCAGGTGGCGTCCACAATCATGGTGCCGCGGTTGCCGCCATTTCCGCGGTCGTCATCATCCTCGTGAGGCGTTTCCTTCTGCACTGTACCCAGGATCATCTCATTGATCTCGCCCATGATCTCCGCCGTCAGGCGCTTGCGGAAATACACCATCAGCGACGGGTCAAAGGGCAACTTGGAGTCGTCATAGCCGAGATAGCCGCAGAAATACTGCAAATACGCGTTCTCCTGAATCTGCAGGGTAGTTTCTTCATCTGAGTAGCCGTACTCCGCCTGGATGATGCAGGCTCCCAGGGCCAGGCGCAGCGGCTATGCCACGTTGCCTTTCCGGTTGGTAAACAGGGCGGCATAGCGCTGTTCGATTTCTGACCAGGGAATGGTCTGCGCCTTCTTCACCCAGCGATTGTCCTCTTTCAGATGCATCCCCACTGGCTGTCTGAAATCCGCCAGGCTGATCTGTCCGTTGCTGTATTTGTACATCTCCATCACGACCTTGTGCAAACTTTTTGACCCTTTTGGGCCGTTTTGTGCGTATTCCGGCGGACTTGAACACTGAATCCGGAAACACTTGAACAGTGTGCCGGAAACATTTGAACAGGTTGCCGCGAGAGAGTCGTGCGTCCGCAGGACGCCGTTTGGGCGGGCGTCAGCTCGGCCCGTTGTCTTTTTCAAACTGGCGCTCGGCCAGCGTTTTCCTCATGGATTCCCCGGTAATATTGAACTTATAAGCATTGTGGACGAGCCGGTCCAGGATGGCGTCCGCCAGAGTCGGGTCCGGAAACAGATCGTACCATTTGTCGCAGGGAAGCTGCCCGGCAATCACGGTGGAGGCTCTGCCGTACCGGAGCTCGGTCAGTTCCATCATCTCCTGCGTATCCTCCGGCGAAAAAGCCCGCAGGCCCCAGTCGTCCAGGATCAGAAGCGGAACGGCGGCCAGCTTCTTCCGCTGTTTCATGTAACTGCCGTCCATTTTAGCCGCGGAGAGCAGGAAAAGCAAGTCTGGAACCCGCAGATATCTTGCCTGAATGCATTGGCGGCAGGCGCTGTTTCCTAGCGCGCAGGCGAGGTAAGTCTTGCCCACGCCGGAGGGCCCGGAGAGAATCACGTTCTGCTTATTTCGCAGATAACCGCCGTCGCAGAGCCGCAGGAAGTCCTCTTTTGTGATTCCCCGCTTCCCAACGTATTCCACATCCTCGGCCACGGCCGGTACCCGAAACTCCCCCTGCCGGACATAGCGCTGGATTCGCCGCGCATGCTTCGCCGTCCATTCGGCGTCCACCAGCATGCCGAGCCGTTCCTCAAAGCTCAGGCTTTGAATTTCCGGCTGCTCCATCTGCCAGAGCANCTTTTCCGCCATGGTGTTGAGCTTCATCTCCCGCAGCCGCGCGGCTGTCGCGTGGTCAAGCATGCGTCTCACCTCCGTAGTAACCGCTTCCACGGAGGTTTATATGCTCGATGGGCTTGGCCGGCGTCGGCTGGTTTTGGAGGCTTTGCAGCAGCATTTTGAAATACTTGTAGCTGAAGATGTTCTGCGTTTTTGCCTGAGTGCATACCGTTTCCATCCGGCCGGCAGGAAGGTCCTTGCCCAGCCGCAGAATGCCGGCGCAGGTCTTGAATGCCTGTTCTGGGATCTCTCGCTGCTCCATCAGCCAGCCAATGTAGTCCTCTGTGGATGGCCCAAACTTGCGTGCCCAGGTCAGGAAGCACTCCGGCGTCCAATCAGCCACCGCACGGTGGTTCTCNGGCATATGCGCCTCGTCCGTTGTATAGCGCATCTGCCTGGTATAGCTTCGAATATGGGAGGCAANGCGTTCGTGCTCACAGAACACTTCGATGCTGTTTGCCGTGGCCCGCAGGTCCAGCTGCCTGCCCGCGTACTGATACGGCACGCTGTAATACCGCCCGTCAAATTCAACGTGGTAATCCATCCCCGCTTTCACAGTTTTCCACTCGGCATACTCGAAGCGTGAGGCGGGAAGGGGCCGCAGGGCAAGCTTTTCCGTCTCCAGGAACACGGACAGCCTGCTGCCCGGCAGCTTCTGAAACGGCTGGCGGTTCAGCCTGTCCAGCTCCTCCAATGTTGCCTCGCGTATCTCCTCNAAGGTGAGGAACTGGCGGTTCCGCAGCTTTGCGATGATGCGGCGCTCCGCGATTTGCACGCCGTTTTCGGCGTGAGGCTTGTCTCAACCGGATATGTGATGTCAGCCGCTTTCGCCTTCGACAGAGTACTGGACACTGTCCCAAGCGAGCAGCCCGTTGCCGCGGCGATCTCCCGCTGGCTCAGCCCCAGCTNATCATGTAGTCTGAGTATNTCTTTTGTCTTTTCCACGTCGGTCCTCCTCATGATTGCCGTGCCTCCCGTTATTTCNATAACGAGAGTTTAATTCCTACGACTTCTCGCGGCAAGCGTCCCGGCATGGTGTTCAAGTCCGCCGTTTTCGTGTTCAAATGTTTCCGTTTTGGTGTTCAAATCCTCCGGATTCGGTGTTCAAGTGTTGCCGAAATATGCAGTTTTCCCTGCACATACCATATATGGGGTGCAAAGTCTTGTGCTGCAAGCGGCTTTGCATTATTCAGGAGACATTAATTATTTTTCTAGTAGAGCCTAGCGGAATGCACTGCAAAATTGGCCGGTTCGTAGTAACGCAATTCAAAGTCAGTTCGACAGCAGTTATCAGATAAACTCAGTAGACGCGCCTTCCGCTTACGCGCATTCATTTATGCCCCACGCAGACAACAAATGCTGCCGTCCCCCGTACCGGACACATGATTTTTCTGCTCCGCGAGCACCGAGAACGCCGACGCTGGGTAGTGTCAATAGTTTTTCGCAAATTAGGTTTGCAGTCTCCGACGAATGAGGTCAGCCGGCAATATCGGCGTCGTCAGCCACAGCTTCCAGATGCCGCATATTCATATATTTCTTGTTTCCCCACTGGGTACCGGCGACATGGCGCAGCCGGGCGCAGACCAACATTAATGCCGAGTTCCCATCCGGGAAGCAGCCTACCACGCGGGTCCGCCGGCGGATCTCCCGGTTGAGCCGTTCAATGACATTGTTGGTGCGGATCCGTGTCCAATGCTCAAATGGAAAACTTGCATAGGTCAGTGTTTCTTCAACAGAATCCTCAACTTTCTTTGCAGCTTCCGGTAGCTTCATGGTTCGTAAGGTTTCTGCCACGTTTTTCGCCTTGGCCAGTGCGGCAGCTTTGCTTTCCTGAGCATGAATCGCCTTGAGCATCTTGGCTACCAACTTCACCTTGGAGCGCGGTACCACAGAGAAAACATTGCGGTAAAAATGGACGACACACCGCTGGTATTTGGCGTCGGGGTAAACTTCTCCCACCGCCTCCAGCATACCCAGGCATTTGTCTCCGACAATCAGCCGGACACCTTCCAGGCCGCGGCTTTTCAGCCACTTGAAAAACTCCGTCCAGCTGGCCTTGTCCTCCTTCATGCCCTCAGCGGCACCAAGAACTTCCCGGTAACCGTCTTCATTTACGGCGATTGCAACCAGAATGCTGACGTTCTCGAACTCGCCGCCCCAGTTGCGGCGCAGGTAAATGCCGTCCACATAGACATAGGGGTATTTGCCGCCCTGCAGGGGCCGGTTCCGCCACTCTTCAATGTGAACATATGCTCTCTTGTTCAGCTCGCTGATTGTAGCCGGAGAAACCTTGGTTCCCCATAGTGCTTCCGTAATATCCTCCACCCGCCGGACGGAAACTCCCGCCAGGTACATTTCAATAAGCGCTTCTTCCACGCTGCTCTCCCGGCGCCGATACCGCTCGATGATGGCCGTCTCAAAGGATACGCCTTTCAGTTTCGGCACATTCAGCGTAACATCGCCTGATGTTGTGGTAAGATTTCTGCTGTAATGGCCACTGCGATAGCCCTGACGCTCCTCTGAACGCTCATATTTGGCGGCGTTCGTGAGCTGATTTGCCTCCGCCTCCAGCATCCCGTTGAGCGTTTCCTCAACGCTGCTGCGAACGAGCTCTTTCAACTCGTTCTTGATGATACCCTCGTTGAACTGTATAATCTTTTCGGACATGGTTTGCTGTCTCCTTTCAGAATGGTGTGTCGCAACTTCATTCTACCAGAGATCTGCAAACCATGTCCTTTTCTATGCCTTTTTCAATTTGCGAAACTTATTGTACCTTATCCGACGCTGATTCAGTTTTTAAGATCCTGCAAAAACTGTCAAAGGTATCAAAACGCGTAAAAAGCTCCCGGAAATTCATAGAATTCCGGGAGCTTCCTCGCTCTTGGATAAAATCGAAGTTGCGTTGCATCTTACTCCTTGAGTAAACAGATTGTTTCTTCTTTTGTCAGTCTCATATTTTGCGAACTATTTTCTTTCCCAGTCGAGCTCTCTCATTATGTCATGCGCAGATTTTGCAACATCCTCATAGTTTGATTCTCTCCGGAAATAAATCGCATTTTTTCGAATGCCCTGCAACTTTAAAAGCTTACAGCACGGAGGTTGTCTTTTTCCTTCTCCACTTCAAAACATTTGTTGACTTCCTCAGGGCAGTGGTACTCCGGCACACTGCGATGTAACGCGGCCAACACCTCAGATTCCATTCCGAACTCCACAGCCTGATGAAGATCCATCAATATCTCCTGCATTTGACTGGGCATCACCGCCTGTGCTTTTTCTACGAAAATCAGTTCATGTGCGGTATGCTTCTGGTTCTTCTTCCCTATCAGCAGCTCTTCATAGAGCTTTTCGCCTGGACGCAGGCCAATCTCAACAATCGGAATATCTTGATAAGGACGGTATCCGGACAAACGGATTAGGTTTTCGGCAAGATCCAGGATTTTTACCGGTTTTCCCATGTCCAGTACAAAGACCTCTGAGCGCTTTGCCATAGCGCCGGCTTGGAGAACCAACGTAACAGCTTCCTGAACCGTCATGAAATAGCGGGTGATTCGTTTGTCTGTTATGGTGACAGGCCCTCCCTGCGCAATCTGCTTTTTAAACAGTGGGATTACCGAGCCGTTAGATCCCAAAACATTTCCAAACCGAACCGCAACAAAATCCGTTTTTTCAGCTGGTCGCATACTGGATAGAATCATCTCACAAACGCGCTTGGTGGCACCCATAATGCTTGTGGGATTTACTGCCTTGTCGGTGGATATTAAAACAAACTTCTCAACGCCGGCGTCACAGGCCGCACTCACCACATTGTAAGTACCGAAAACATTGTTTTTCACAGCCTCTGCAGGGCTGTTTTCCATGAGCGGCACATGTTTATGGGCCGCAGCATGGAAAATAACTTGAGGCCTATATTGGGAAAAGAGTTGAGCGATTAGTCTCTTATCCTGCACATTAGCAATTTCAACTGTGAAATTCAACTGATCGCCATATTGACGAATTAGTTCCTGCTGCAAGTCATAGGTGCTGTTTTCGTAGTTGTCCAGAATGATCAGTCTTTCCGGATGCAGGCCCGCAATTTGCCGGCATAGCTCCGAGCCGATAGAGCCTCCGCCTCCAGTGACCATCACGGTCCTCCCGTTGATCATATTCTGTACGCCCTGTCCGTTCAGTCGAATCGGATCTCTTCCCAGCAAATCCTCCAGCTCTACATCCCGCATTTGTCCTATCAGGGAGTCGGGGGTGGTCAGCGACGAAACCCGATCCGGCAGAATTTGCAAGTGGATTCCAGTTTCATTGCAAAGATCGATGATCTCTCTCCTTCTCTCAACGGGGCAGGAGGGTATCGCCAAGATCAGCTCTTCAATTTCGGAATCCTTGATAATTTTGGGAAGCTTCTCAATTGGGCCCTTTACTGGCACTCCGAAGACCTTCATCCCAATCCGCTCCGGATCATCGTCCAGCAACAGCACCGAAAGATACGGGCACTCCTCCTTTCCAAGGATCTCGCGCAGCAAGAGGACTCCCGCGTCGCCGGCTCCAATGATCGCGGTCCTGCGGCAAGGGTCTTTTCTTTTTTTGGTGCCCTTTCGATTCCGGTGCATCCGGTAGCAAAAGCGAATGCTCAGCATCAGAATCAGCGATGATCCCAGCGTGGAGATCATATACAGCCCTGCTAGCTGCCGCCGAAAGAACACCTGCGTCAGCAGCAGATAGAGCAGCGTTCCAAAGCCGAATCCAAGCAGCAAGGCCAGATATTCTTTTCCCTCCGCATAGCGCCACAGGCTGTCATATGTATGAAAAACGATTTGAAACAGAATGATACAGCCATACCATACCGCCAGGTTCATCATCAGGGGTCCCAGATCTTTGCCACCCGTGCCGTTCCCCACCGGACTCAGCAAGAATAGTCCGACGGCAACAACAGCCATTACAGAAAGATCCATCAAAAAGACAAGCTGCTTTCTATATTGGGAAAATCTCATGATTCCTCACATCTCTTCCGTAAATTATTCCGCTGCCAGAATCACTGTAATACGCCCGTTCTGGCTGATTCCGAAATGCTCTTCATGAAAGCGGAACAATTTTGATGTTGTAGGGTACCGATCCGGCATAATTATCCGCAGTCAGGTATCCCAGTATCACGATACTACCATCAGAATTTAGGCTTGCAAACTCATTTGCACCGTGATACCCTAGGGTCTTGATCGTGGTAATGTAATTGCTTACCGCTTGAACGGTCGCTGCCGGGCCGATCTTACTGAAGCTGCTCAGGAATTGGGCCAGCGTGTAGTCCGTCCCAGCGTGAAAGGTTACAGCGCTGTTATAATACTGATGATACGTCAGTGTTATGCCCGTGTTAGTCGTCGTGATCTTTCCGGAAAGAATGTGATCTGTGGTCTGAAGAGTTGTCAAGTCAATTGTGGAGAGCAGGGTTCCGCTTGTATCCGCCGCTGCAGCCATTACTTGGGAAGTTCCCCCGCGATCGTATGTTAGATCAAACTGCAAACCCGGAATGACCGCCGCTGTTAAAGTGGGAGTTGACGACCCACCCCCGGATGAAGCAGTCGTGGTGGGCGTATAGGTAACTTCTGCGCTCTCTTTTCCCGTAATAGTTGTAGTTTTTCCGGTACTGTCGGTCACTACAATGGAAGATTTAGTTTGCTCTGCGGCAATTCTAGCATAGCCCAAAGAGCTGGACTCATCAACGATAATCCGGCTGTTGTCTCCTAATATGACGCCAGTCTGAATCCCGGCTTTCCTGGCTTCTACCGTAAGCCCATCATCCATCAATGATACAGTACCATAACTCCCGCTCAGTACAACCGTCTGGCTGCCACCCATAACACTTACGTCCGGGACGCTGCTTTTCAGAGCGGACTCCCAATCAATCCGTACCGCCCCCGTCGTCTTGCAGACAGAAATTCCACCGCTGACCGCAGAGTTGTTGATCACTTGAACCGTGTCGCTGGCTCCGCCGCGTACAATCAGCCGACCTGTCACGGTTACGCCATCCAGAATAACGTCCTGCTCCCCCACCCCGTCGGCAATGATCAGATCGCCCCGGATAATACAGTCTTTTAAGGTAACATCCCCGGTACGGAGCACCACCGAGCCGTTGTTCGTAAAGGTGTCTGTCGATGATACCATTTTTGTAAAGATGTTATAGATCAGCTGCGCAAATTGTGCACGGGTGATCTCACTTTTGGGCTCCAGTTTTCCATTGTTTCCATGAATATAACCAGCCTTCACCATGGCGCCGATTGTATTTTGTGCCCATTCCCCCACTTGATCTCCGTCGGAAAAATTCGCTTCGATTGCAGCGGCAGCACCCGAGCTTTTAGTCAAAAGGATTGCCCGCCCAACCACAGCGAACGCCTGTTCCCGTGTGACATAGGCATAGGGCCGCATCGTATGGTCTCCATACCCTGTCATGATTCCCATCTGTGCCGCAATTGCAAGCTGGGTGGATGTCCAGCTATCCGTCAAATCGGAATAGCCGGAAAGATCGGCCTCCTTCGTCGCGCCGAATATCCGATTCATGATTGCCGCCAGCTGTACCCGGGTCAGTTTACCATTCGGATCAATTTGCCCCGCGCTCGTGCCGGTCAGTAGTTTGTTCTCGATCGCAAAGCTGAGCGCATCATAGCTCCAGCTTTTTTCCGGCGGCATATCCGAAAATGTCGCCCAGGCGCAGGTTGTCAGAACCATGATCGCCAAAATCGCTGCAAATACTTTTTTCATCAAACTCTCTCCCTGCTTTTGATTCCATCCTCCGTGTCGATTTCCGCGTCTGCTCCCGCGCCGCAAAGCAGCGTCTGAGAGCGTTCCATCAGCGGACCCGCCACCTCTCCAAGGAGGCGAACCGCCTTACCGAATTTTTTATAGCCATCACTCTTGCCGTGAATATCGCTTCCTATGGCTACGACCAGTGATTGCTCCGCCATGGAAAGCAGTTGCTTTTTATTATGAAATGAGCAGATCGCCTCTGCATTGATCTGCGCTGCTAAGCCGCTTCCAATCAGCTGTTCTCTCAGCCCCCGGGGGTATCGATCAATATGTGCCACGACGACATGCAAGCCGCAAATGCTCTCCAAAGCCCCCAGCGTATCCATCAGTGAACGCGACCATCTGTAAAACGGCAACTCCACCAATATTGTTTTGGTACCGCTGACACAGAGTTTTTCAATGTCCGGCAAGTGGTGGAGTCCTTCACACAGCATAACTTCCGCGGCAGGCAGTATTTTGATTGGTCCCGAATAAGCAGAAAAAAGCTCTAGAATCGCCGACTCCCGAATTTGCAGGAAGCTCTCCACATCACTGTAATCATTTGGATAAAAATGAGGGGTCGCCACCACAATGTCCACACCAGCTGCAGCTGCCTGATTCAATTGAAACAGGGACGTTTCCAGGCAGTCACTGCCGTGATCTGCCTTCGGCAAAATGTGTGCATGGAAATCAATCAAGGGGTACTTCACTGAAATTCTCCTTTGCAAAACCCATCCTCATTCCTACGATTCCGGTGCATTTTCCAGTGTCCATCAGTCGTATGCAGGCGGTGCCGTCAGTTCGCCATTGCACTTGCATTTGATTTTGAGTATTTCCCCGCCGAGTAGCCTTCGTACGTGTGATATTTGTAAGAGCCGCTCTTGGCGTCAAGATCATTCAGAATAAAGCCCAGAATGTTGGCACCAACCTGCTGAAGATGCTGCACCGTATTCTGGAGCTCGCTCATCGGCGTGGCTCCGGCCTGCACCAGCAGAATATAGCCGGTCACAACCTTGGCCAGTACAAGCGCGTCGGTAACGATGGAAACCGGCGGCGTATCGATCAGAACATAGTCGAATTGCCATGACACCTCCCGGAGCAGATCCCCCATCTGTTTGGATGCCAGCAATTCAGCAGGATTCGGCGGAATTTGCCCCGAGGGAAGAATATACAGATTGGGTTCTTCCTCGATGAGCAGCGCAGTAACTGATTTGTCCGAAGATCCTGCTTGTGGAATCCCCGCGAGATATTCAGACAGGCCGCACTTCTTTTGCGTCTGAAACAGGCAGGAAGTTGTCAGTCTGCGTAAATCGGCATCAATTAAAAGCACTTTCTGTCCATTTTGTGCGATGGTCTTAGCTAAATTGGCACAGCTAAGCGTTTTCCCTTCTCCTGGAAAAGAACTCGTAAAGGCAATAATTTGGCATCCTTCGCCAACCCTGGTAAACAGCAGGTTCGTCCTGGCGGCTTTATAGGCCTCAACTGCAGCAAAGGAAGATTTCGAATTCAGCAATCGGCTTCGCAGCTCCTGAATGGCATTTATCGGAGTTGTTCCGATCCGGCTGCTATTTTTGCCGGATAAAATTCTTTGACCCATAGTCTCGATACCCCGCTTTCTCTTCTCGTATCCCCAACGCCGGAATAACACCCAACACGGGGAAGTCGAAATGCTCTGTCAAATCCTCCTCGCAGCGGATTGTGGTATTGAACAGCTCCAGCATAATTGAAATCAGCGCAGATACCACAAGCCCAATCATTGCTCCAATTGCAGTGTTCCGCAGTACATTCGGGGATGACGGAGTGTTCGGCTGGGTTGCATAGTCAATCACTTCTACGCCGCCGGCTTTGACCACGCGGATAATTTCTTTAGGAGCCACACGCACAATTGCATTGGCGATTTTCTTTGCGGCGGCGGCATTTTCGTTGGTGACAGAGATCTGAAATGCCTCCGTGTTGTTAATGGCAGAAGCCGAGATCATATCCCTGAGCTCTTCCACAGAATACTGGCCATTCAGCTCCTCTGTCACCTTTTCCAACACTGTATTGCTGGTGAGTATCACAATATAGGTCTGAACCAGTTGTTGTGAGGTGTTGAGATCTGTATTGGTGATGGTGTCATCCATCCGCTCTTTGTAGCTGTTGTAAACGTATAAAGAAGCACTGGCCGTATACCGGGGGACAATGATCTGCGTGGAAATCAAAAAAGCGATCAATCCAACACCTATCGTTGAAATTGCAATCAGCATGCTTCTTCCTATTAGAATAAAAAGCAATTCGTGTAAATCTATTTCTTCGCTCATGAGACTCCCCTATTATCAATGATTTTTAAGAATGAATTCATCCCGCGCACCCGCGCCAACGGACTATTTCCGGCCGCTGCTCACCATCGAAGAGCAGATTTCATCGGCCGCTTTCAAAATAAACTCTTTGTTTGTAATCCGTAATGGACAGATTGCATAGCGAATGGAACGCTCGACATTCATCCTGTTGGTATGAAATACAGCCGCAACTTCCTCATAGACATCCATCACTTTGTTACAGGAATGAAGCGCTTCCATCTGAAACTGGATGGCTGCAATCAGATATCGGTATCCGGTATGGGAATGTCTCAGTCCTGCAGAATCCAAATAAGAAACGATTATCTCTGTTTGTTTGCTCATTTGTGGTTCTCTGTCCCCCTATTCTGATGGTTTTTTTTCAAGAACTGCTGTACTTGAGTGACCTCCATCGGCTTATAAAAAAAATACCCCTGCATAAGAAAGCAATTTTCCTTCAGCAGAAAGTCGACTTGTCTTTCCGTTTCAACGCCTTCCGCGATAATCCGCAGCCCCAATTCGCGGCCCATGGCAATAATTGTCCGGGTAATGACCTCGTCCCTAAAGTTTTTTCCAATTCCCTCGATAAAGCTTTTGTCAATCTTAATCGTATTAATGGGCATACTCTTAATGTATCGGAATGAGGAGTATGCGGTACCGAAATCGTCAATTGCAATGCTGATGCCCATATTCTGAAATCGCTGCAAAATCAATGAGACCGTATCCATACAGTCGATCGGAATGGACTCTGTAATTTCAAGCTCCAGCAATTCGGGTGGGAAGTCAGTCTTTCCAAGCGTTTCTTCCACCTCACTGAGCAGATCACTGTTTCTTAACTGCATCGGGGACAGATTGACCGCTATTGTGCAATTTTGAAAGCCATCAGCACGCCATTTTTGACTCTGCGCGCAGGCCTGCTGCAGCACGTGGTTTCCGATTTGCGAGATCAAACCGACGCTTTCCGCAACCGGAATAAAGCGGTCCGCGCCAATAACTCCCATTTTGGGGTGAATCCATCGGATCAAAGCCTCTAGCCCTATAATTTCGCCCGAATTGGCATCTACCTGCGGCTGATAGTAATTCACCAGTTCGCAGCGCTCCACCGCCTGATATAAGTCGTTTTTCAGCTGCAGGTCTTCCAGATTGGATTCTCTGAGTGCTCGGTTGCAGTAAAGCAGACTGTCCGGCCCATATTCCCGAACCTGAGCCGAAACCTTCATTGCATTTCTGATCAGCGCGTCTTCCGTCTGTCCATCCACAGGAAAAACCGCGCATCCAATATCTACTGTTGGAATGGTTTCACGATAACAGCTCCGATACGGCTGGCTGAGCACGTTCAAGATTCTTTTCGCACAGTCTTGCATGAACACAGTTTCATTGATATCATTCAGCAGAATCAACAGTTCAAACTTTCCCGCCCAGGAAATTATATCTGTTTTGCGCATAATTTTCACAAGACGATTGCTGATCTCCAATCGCAGGTCTTTTGTTTCTGATTCTTGAATATCCGGGTAATACAAATTGAGATAAACCACACAAAATCCATTTGCGAAATGCCGAGCTGCGAGAATCTCTTCCCGCAGCCGATCATGAAACAGCAGATCATTGGGTAGTCCTGTGCTTTCATCCAGGAACAGTCTCTCCCTATTTTTTCGCTCAGCCAGATTGCTTTCAAGAATTGCTTCTGTCAGTTCAGCGGACCGCTCTGCTCTATGTGTCATGTCTGCCCCCCTATATATTTTCAAGCAAGCATCCTGGCTGTGTGCTCCAATTCGAAACAAGTATTACAAGCAGGTATTAGTCAGTTCTATCGAATTATGTGATGTAATTAATTACGCGCCACATTGTCGCAGTACATTGTTATACTGCGACGACAAATTACTGCCAAATTCTTCTTTTGTTTAATTATATATCCTAACAATTGGTAAAGTCAAGTCTGAGAATTGGAAGGTTTGACTAAAAATTAGTAAAATATGAATATTATTGCGACAATATTCGCCACAAATGCTTGATTTACTGCGTTACGCCGTCAAAAAAACCGTCAATGAAGGAGTGCAAAAAACAATGTCAAAACGAGGAGAAAATATATATAAGAGAAAGGATGGACGCTGGGAAGGGCGTCTTCTTCAGGAAGATGGGAGCTATAAATATATCTATGGGAAGAGCTATCGGGAGGTAAAAAATAAGAAGAGCGGTATTCAAGAAGAAAAAGAAAACAAAGCAGAAAAAAGTATAGCCAAAAAAACGCAGGCATCAATTCTGTTCGAGCAATGGATAAGAGAAGATGTCTCTGGAAAAGTAAAACCGTCCACGCTTGAAAGCTATTACTACTGTGTCAAGAACTATATCATTCCAGTCTTTCAAAAGATGGGAAATGATCGAATAACTGATCAGACTATCGGGCAATTTGTGGAGTATATCAGTTGTGATGAAAGTCTGGCGCAGTCTACCAAAAATAAAATAATATCTATCTTTAAAATCGCATTAGAGGGGGTATTGCAAAGAAACGGCGAAAATTATTTACCAGAGATTGTCGCACCCAGCAAACGATCTGATTCTTCAGCGCCTCTGGAGGTATTCTCGTCCAAGGAACAGTATCGAATTGAACAAGTGGTCCGCAAACAGGAGAATGTTCGTGCGCTGGGGGTACTGATTTGCTTTTACACTGGGATCAGATTAGGTGAAATTTGCGCATTGAAATGGGGAAATATTGACTTTGATTCCGGAACGATGATGATAGAAAACTCAATTTCCAGGACAAAAAATTTTCAAGAGAGTGACCAGCAGGCAAAGACAAAGTTGGTTGTTAGCAGCCCTAAAAGTCTCTCTTCTTTCCGGAGAATTCCATTACCAGACTTTCTTCTGAATCAGATGAAAGTGTTTCGGCATGCAGACAGTACTTTTGTTCTGTCCAGTAAAGGAAAGCCCATAGACCCCAGGACATTTCAGAGGGAATTCAAGATGATTTTAAATCAAGCAAATGTTAAGAATCGAAAATTGCACGCAATTCGACATACCTTCGCAACACGCGCTTTGGAGGCCGGCGTGGATGTCAAAACGCTCAGTGAACTAATGGGGCATTCCAATGCAAACATCACGCTCAGGGTTTATGCACATTCTTTAATGGAACAAAAAATTGTAGCAATCAATCGTATTGGAGAGTATTGCCTCCGCAATATTAATCCACAGGTATCCGCCGTCAATTCCGCCGTCAAATTACTCTAAAATGCTGAATGCAAAAAGATTACGCGCTGCTCTGCCGCAGTATAACAATGTACTGCGACATTTTTCATAAGAAATATGAATCTTTATTCAGAAGGGAATAAGAACGTAGACAGCTACATGTTCAAACGTCCTTGATTGCATTGCATATATTGGCGTAAACATCAAAAAATCCACTCAGGAGCGCTTATTCTTTGTTGATTTTATTTTAACCAGATTAGGACTAATTGTCCAAATAGTCAATAGTAAATCATTTAGAAGTATATATTATTTTTGGTGATTATAATGCGACTGAGAATTCGAGACATGCGCGAGGATGCCGACTTGACACAACAGCAAATTGCCAAGTTTTTAAACTGCGATCAATCCCTGTACTCAAAGTACGAGCGTGGTGAGCGAGCCATACCGCTTGAACTTGTAATGAAGCTTGCTTTATACTTTGGCACCAGTGTAGACTATTTGATCGGATTGTCGGACGTTCGATAGGTTCATAGGCACTGCATTATGTACGCAGTGCCTATGATTTTTGCATGACGCGATATAAATGCTAAGTGGTTTGGTATTATGACGAAAGCATCTGATATCTTGTCTTACACCTCACACTCGGAGAACATCCAATATGGAACAGCCTTATTATGAAAGCAGATTCACGACGCTTGAGCCTCGACGTCGTCCAGCGCGATTATGTATTCTTGACCCTAGCGTAGTAAATGCGCAGAAACTTGTTTGCGGCAGCGGTCATGTACACGAAATACGGTTTGCCCTCGGCNCGCTTTTTATCCAGAAANTGATACACCGGCTCGTCGGCGGGAGAGCGCTTTAAGTAAGTACAGATAATCTGATANAGTGTCTTTCGCAGATGCGGAGAGCCGCGCTTGGTGGTCTTATTACTCTTGGAGACCNGCTTGGAAGACTGGTTCNCCTCAGGGTCAACGCCANCAAAAGCAATCAGTGAGCTGCGATTGGGAAAACGGCGCACATCCCCGATTTCCGCTATTNACTGTGCCCCCGTAATCTCACCAACACCGTATATGGCATGAACGGTTTCGGATTCCGGTAGCAACTTCGCCAGTCGGATCAGCTCTGCTCGAATGGTCGCAAGGATTTCTGCAGCGGCGGTGAGTTCCCCTGCGGCGGACGTAAGGAGCAGTTTGGTGTTGTCGTTTTTCGGCAAAGTGGTGAAATGTCCGCAGCTAGAAGCGTACAAATCAGGGGCTTTCCCGCAGCTGAAATGGTAGCCTTTTCGCTTGCACCATTTTTTATAGTGCTCTGTGAATGTTTTTTCGCTCATGCGGCATACACATTCGCAGTGCCAAAAGTCCGTGACAAANTCCACCCACTTCAGATGGCCGTCCGCCCGTTCTGGACTGGTAAACAACTCGTTTACGCCGGGGAACGTTTTGTCNGTTAGAGAAATGAGATTGTTTTGCAACNCCAATATGGTTTTCATGTACAGATTGTACTGGCGGCTGAACAACTTGAGTTGTTGTCTGATTGTNTCCATAGGAGNATACTCCCNCANTTTCTCCCAGTTATCAAGNCCGTACTTTGCGATTTTCAAAGCGTCCTTTTTATCCGACTTTACCTTGCGCACTGAGCCGCCGCCGCTCTGGTGAATGAGAATGGNGTTGAGGACGCTGACGTAGATACCCGATTCATGCAGGGCCGCCGCGATTGATTCATGGTAACGCCCGGTAACCTCCATGATTACCCGGGTGTCCTCACCCAAGTCGATCAGCGTAAGCACCAGATGTTCCAGACCAATGGTGCTATGNGGGAACTCACGTGGCGTAAGCGCTACTTCGCCGAATGGGCGCAAGGCTGCCACCATGCTTTTCCCTTTTGACACGTCAATTCCGACTGCGTTCATAAAATGCCTCCTCAGTGTGATTTTTGCAAGCGGTGACCGTTTTTACTCATAGCTTATTCAATCTCCTGCGTGACGCGAACGCACCGTTAATCACGGCGGCACAACCTGCGTAAATCGAATGCTGCGAATGAAAGAAACGGCTGACTGACTCTACTACGGACGTGTTGGTCCATGAATTTTCGTGTCAGACCGGTTGTTCTCCCATTCTAACAGCTTCAGCTTTGAGATGGAAAAAGACACGGCTGGCTGCCGTGCCTTAAACCGTAATTATATTGTAGGAGAATTATCCGAGCATGGGCGCAAAAAAGAACGACACAGCAGGAACTGTGTCGCCCATGTTTGGATAATTCCATAGCACGAAACCGCGGTCAGGCTTACGGGGACTATGGGGAAAGCATTTGCTTTTGTTCCTTAGAATTACAGCTTCTCAGATACCTGAAAAGTACAGTTTCCGGCAGGGGTCATATCAATTCTTTCCTTTCTATGCTAAAATGGGTGCAGCAAAGCCAGCCTGCCCTTGGAGCAGACTTAAAAACGCTTTGTGATTTAGCAGGCTGTGGGTGGTGCAAGTCCGGTTCGAAGCAGACCGCAGCATCCGCATCTTGGGCATTGAGAGGGCTTTCTGCCGAGGATCTTTTGGATGAGAGTCTCAGTGGAGAGCTTTTCTCTTTTATTCAGTGCTGTGCCCGTCTGTACCTTGCAGATGAGCAGCTTCTTCTGCTTGCCGCGACTGGATCGGAATCCATAGTGCCGAATTTTTGTGAAGCCGGACGGCAGGACGTGCATCAGGAAGCGCCGAATAAACTCTTCAGCTCTCAACGTCATCTCTTTCCAGCGGCTGCCGTCCCGGTAGTCCCGCCATTTGAAAGAGACCTGTCCGTCTTCCAACTTTAAGATTCGGTTATTGGAGATGGCCACACGGTGAGTATAGCGCCCAAAATACTCCACCACGCAGGCCACATCTTTAAAAGGCGGCTTGCAGTAAACCACCCATTCTTTATGATAACACTCATTCAGCACAATCCAACAGGTACAGCAGGTACTCGCGAATCTCGATTTCATTCATTTCTTCAATGGGACGATCGTTGAAATACTTTAGGAACAGCTTGAGCCGTCCCAGATATGACTCAACTGTTTTGGGTGACAGACCGCGCAGCCGCACCTCATCGTAGGCTCTAGAAAAGACTTCTTCTTTTGTCATGGAATCATCTCCTAAAAGTGATGCTTCCATTGTAAAGGGCAAAGAGAAAACCGTAAGCGTAAAACAGCTATAGAAAAGGGGCCTGCCAATGGCAGGCCCCAGGGGGATTAGGATTGTGCTCTGGGCTGTAAGCTGCGACAGGATGCCGGAGCAAATTCCGGTGTCAGCGATTCAGCCCAGTCTTGTACTGGTACAGGACAATGGGGTGCTCGGCATCGCCGCCGGTTCGGTACAGCCACATCCCCCAGGGGACCCTCTCTTGCCGCCATGCGGCAATTCACCTTGTATAGCTCTTGGACTGTGCCTTTTTNCCCTCNTCGCGGAGTACCTGNAAGGTGGTCTCGTCGGCGTGAAGCACCTGCCGCTGCACAAGCTGTTGGCGCAGGACTTCATAGATCGGCGTCAGCCAATGCTCCGAAGCCCAGATAAGCCAGTTGGACATGGTGGGCCTGCTGAGCATGACGCCGGCGCGGTTCCATTCCTGCTCCTGCCGGTACAGCGGAGACCCCATCACATATTTTTGTACCGCAATATGGGCAATGGCCTCCGCAGAGGCGTAGCTGCCGGGAATCACGGGTGGTTCCTTTTCTGCTTTCAGAATCGGCGTTTCCATGCCTTCCTGCTTGCATTTCTGGCAGGCATACGTGAAGAAATTACAGTCCTCCGCCGGATGATACCTGCTCCGGAATCATCACAGATACGGTGGACATCCTCCCAATCTCGTCATAAACGTGCCGCATTCCGGGCCACTCCAATTCGGTTCGGCCAGACCGGTGCTCTACAACCTCCACCGGCACATTCTCCGGCAGAATTTCCTCCATCAGCGCCGTACGTTTCTTTCGATATACCCGGCAACAGGGGCAGCCTCCGTGCTTTCGTAGAAAGGGCTGCCAATTCGGGCTTCATAAAAAAAGCAGACTTGAAGCTGGAGACCCATTTTCGGGCGTTACCTTGTTAACCATTTTTTCTCTGTTATTTCCATGGTTTAAATGATTTAGGCACAAAATTCGGCTGCAAAGGCTCCAGCGTTTTCAAATACGTNAAAGGCCGACGAAATCAGGCTGCAAAACTTCACATGATGTTCGCACTGGCGAACCTGTTTCTGGCTGACAAGCGCTGCTTGATCGCCTGATTCAGTGCGCCCGTGCGATTAAAAACCGGAGGCATCCTGCGATGGGCGTATTTGTCGGCTGCTGTTCACAGCTGTATTCTGCGTTATACGGTGTTGCCTTAAGCAAAGTTCGCAACATTATTTCAATTGCACATTACGCACATGCGGAACAAAACATATTATAAAAAGGCTACTCCTGTAATTTTGCTTCCAAATAAACGAGAGGAAAGCATGCTTTGAGCACCTTCCATGTCCGTACCGAAAAACCGTTTTGATTGATGAAGTCAACATACTCTTCTGGTTTCCATTTGGAATAGGTTTCGAACCCAATCATTTTTAGCAAAAAAGCGTTTAACTTCCATGTTGAATCTCTCAAGTGACCATGTGAAAAAGTAGGTGCTATCAGCAGCCCGTTTGGTTTCAGAACTCTTCTGATGTTTTGTAGTACCAATTTCGGGTCCGNCNTGGCAAAGGNCCTTCACCACGCTGGCATCTGCTCCGGAATAGAGATCCACTTTGGCTTTTCCAACGCGAATGCTGGCAANTATTTNCGCTTGTTTAAATGGTTGTGCAGGCAGTGCCGGTACTTCTGCAAAGGTCGTAGCCGACAGTGATGGACTCTGGCTGTGCATAGGAACAAGTTCATTCGTTGCCGCAGCCAGGATTTCTTTTTCCCAACGATAATAGCTCTTCTGGTTTACCTTGATTTTCTATGCACCACCTCCTGACACTCATCCCGCTGCTGCGGCAGGCAGTGATTTGCTCCTTCCACTGTTCCAGCTTTACCTGATGCTTTAATTCCTCTGCGCCCAACTCAGACACCCCCGAAAATGAGTCTTCTCGAGAAATCTTTAGACTTCTCGAGAACATTATCTCACATCTTCTGCGTGTTTTTAATCCGCTGGTTCGCTTTACGCTTACAGAAAACCTGCCGCAACTGCAGCAGGTTCAATAGAAGAAAAATTTAGGATTTAGATACCACCGCGCCAACGATTTAGTGCTATGTATATTAGGCGGGTAGTGATGATTTCAGTAATCGCGATCAAAATAAAAAAACAAGGATCACATTCCATCCTTGTTTTTTACACTTATGTTTTGATTCTGAAAGCGAATGCCCATGGCACAGGTAAAGAGCATCGTGTTCCGGTACATCATGACCTACTATAACCGCCAGCGAATCTATACTGCCTACCCCGGGCCTGCCGCCGGCCATGTATCGTCAGGCCGCCAGAGACCTGGCCGCGTAAGCCGCAGATTTTGGGTGTTCACACTCTGCACTGTTCTTGACTTCTCCAATTATTAAGACAAACAGCCCCAATAAATCATCTATTACACTGCAGATTTTTTCACATTTGTTTTTGAATTTCATATTTTCTTATCCTTCGGTGTCACTACAGATTAGAGAATACTAAAAGAAGGCACATCTTTGTGTACTCCTGCTCGAAAAGAACCTGTTTGGTTGGTTATATATTCATCTTTTATTTGGGCGCAGGCAGCAGATACATCCGCATCTTTTTTGCTGTTTTTCGATTCTATGGCTGAAATTGTTTAAAGCCGCTTTCGGGGTTATCCCAATAGCGGCTTTGTCGTCAGACTGACGGGAACCGGTTCTCACCGGTTCCCGTTTTCTTGTTTTGGCATGGCACAGACGCATGTTTTTCTCCGCATCTGGTAATCATCAATTTCATATCCAAGGTATAAAGTATCTTTCAGTTCTTGTTTTTCAGAAAATGTGTCCGCTCTTGTCCGTTTTTAAAAAATTTAAAAAAAAAGATTAACAAATTAGTGAATATTACGAAATAGTATAATGTGACTATAAATATGTAACATATCAGCTGAAGATGCAAAATGTATCTAATTATATGCAGGGAGGAAAATTATGTCGGACATTCTTAGTAGCTTTGCGATAATAGCCCCGTTTTTAAATGATCTTACGATTAACGATACTGGTGTATATGTGACTGACCGAGAGAAATATCTTGCTATCGTGCACGCAAAAACTTTTCAGATGTCAGTTAAGGAAGGAGACATCATTCCCAAAGGAACCGTCCTGAGAGAATGCATGGAAAGCGGTAGGACTATCAAGAAGAAAGTATCAGCCGAGATTTTCGGATTTCCGTACATCTCGTGTGCTACTCCCATCTGGGAAAACGGGGAGGTCGTCGGGGGCGTTGTTTTTGCCTCCTCCATCCAAAAAGAAGCGAAAGTTTTGCAGGCTGCCTCAAGCCTGTCGCAGGGGCTGGCTGAGGTAGCAGTATCATCGGAGGGCATTGCAGCGGGATCGGAAAAGTTGGTCAAGGTGAATGACGAGCTGATGAATTTGTCTAATGTTCTGAATGGCTATATTCGCGAAACGGACAGCGTTCTTAAGGTAATTGAAAACTTTGCCAGGGAAACCAATCTTCTTGGTCTGAACGCATCAATTGAGGCGTCGAGAGCCGGAAGTGCCGGCAAAGGATTCAGCGTCATCGCCAACGAAACCCGTAGGCTTGCACTTGACACTTCAAGTTCTGCTAAAAAAATCGAAGAAATTTTTGGCAGGATAAAAACGGCATCAAGCGATCAGGAATCGATCATTGAAAATATTAATAATGTTATAACGACACAGATGGAATCCATAAAAAGCGTCAACGATCTGATTCGGTCACTGAGCATAGGTGTCGATACTTTAGTGAGCGACACACAGGATCTCAGCGACCGATAACCGATAAACCATTTTTTTCATCAAATTGATTGATACCGTTTCGAATAACAAGCGGGGAGTAGAAGTTGTTATGATGCAGAATTTGAATCACATGAAGAACTTGGGCGTCAAGTTTCATCTCAGGAAGAAGAAACTTCTTCAAGTAAACGAGTATGAAATCTGTGTGTTGTGCGGAAAACAGACGGACGTACACCGGGATACCCAGATTGATCTCAGAAATTACTATGTTGCAGGCTGCGGCCAGCTTTGCAGAGATTGTTACAATTCTTCATACCATACATGATTTTTAGTTAAGGAATCACGTTGTCTGTGTTCGATCAATTCGATTCAGTTAGGGTGTCGATCCCCAGGCATAACGAGATAATACCTGTTGGGCAAATCATGTGCAACAGATATTAATTTTTTAAAAGTATGAGAACAAAAGTACATAGGAGCCTGGCATGGCTGCTTTCAGCCTGTATGGTCTTCATGCTGCTGCCGATGACCGCGCTGGCAGCAGTGGAATCCGTAACGGTAGAAAGTCAATCTGTAACCCTCGTTGCCGGGCAGTTATCCACGGGTGAAGTGACATTCCCCCTGGTGACGACCGGTACAGCTACCAGCAGCGATGTAACATTTACCTGGTATCAAGCATCTGACAAAAGCGGAGGTCCAAGCACTACACCAACTGGTATAACAATTTCCGCAACTGCGACCGATCCCACGATCGCAATTTCTGCAACAACTGAAACCACGGCTGGCATGTATTACTTTACGGCAACCATCGATGCTAAAGAATCAAACGTTGCAGCACTGACAATTAGTACTGCTCTCACTCTCATCGGCGCCATCTCCGGCACCGCTAAGGTTGGAAACACCCTGACCGCAGGCGCCGTTGACCCCCATGTCGCCGTCTCCTATCAGTGGCAGTCTGCAACTGACGTCGCTGGTCCCTACACCAATATCGAAGGCGCCACCTCCAGCACCTATACCCTTGTTGCGGGGGATGCAGGCAAGTTCATCAAGGTCGTTGCCACTGCCACCGCCACCGGCTACACCGGCTCCGTCACCAGCGCGGCATCGGATGTTGTTGCCGACGCGGACTATACCCTATCCATAGGCAACGAAACTTTAAATAGCGGCGTGGGCCAGTCTCGCTCCATTACCGTAGGTGGTACTCAAAGTGGGAGTCTTTCCGGCAAATATCTCGTCGTTGCAATTACAGAAGGCAGCGGAGATACCGCCAAGGTTTCTGTGGTGATGTTTGAGCTGACCAAGAGTCCCGTCAATATTTCCTATCAGACTGCCGGTGCGACCGTGGAAGCCTGGCTTGTCAGTACGGGAGACATGCCTTCTTTCACAGGCGAAACGATCACTGGTGATTTCGTTGCCCACGATCAAGCGAACTGATTGGAAGGAGTAAAAACATGAACAAGCGAATCTTATCCATGGCGCTTGTGCTACTGATGTGTTTATTGGCGCTCTCCTTTCCAGCGCTGGCAACGGATAACACCGCAACGGTTTCCGCGAACTATTCTAGACGAGCTGCCGAAGGCAATCGCAAGCACAGAACTTTCAGATTTCAGCGATTCTGCATCCATTTCGAGCTATGCGAAAGACGCTTTTGAAACCCTTGTAAAAGGCGGAATCGTATCCGGAAGCAATGGAAAGCTGAATCCAACAGACCAGTCCACCCGCGCACAAATGACTCAGATCCTATATAACCTTCTCTCTGCATAATTACGAAAGGCGGAGGCTCGGTTTCGAAACCGGGCCTCCGCCTTTGATCATATAAAATATTACTTGCTTCCGATTGGATGAGCGTAGAAACGAAATCGAGTTACCGGTCACCCATTCGTTGAGTAACTGACCTCTTACACCACCGTGCGTACCGTTCTGTACACGGCGGTTCAACCGCATACGTACAGAGACTCGACTAGCATTCTTTTCACCTGAACAATTTCAAAATTGCGGCAATCCGGCTTTGCGCCGGGTTGCCTTTAATTTTAATTTAATGTAACTTCGATAGACTAACTTACATACCATCCAACAGCTTACGGCAGATGGGAACGTACATTCATAAATATTTCATTTATTTTCCATCCACTCAACACATACGGCCTTTATTCTGAAAACTGTCAACCGGAATACGATTGAACTACGAAATCGAAAAGGAGAATTACGATGAAACACAACATAACAAAAATGGCAACCGGGCTGATGGCCTGCACGGTGGTCGCCTCTTTGGGAAGCGTGATGGCTTCCGCAGCACCGGCAAACTCCGTTTATACTGCAAGGGCAGCTGCAAATCAAAGCAGTAATACGGATAAGTTGGAACAGATCATCGACAGCCAAACCGATTCGAGCACGAAGACTAGTGTGGAGAGTCTGTTTGACACGTACAAGGACATGGCTACGGCCGCCGAAACCGCCGAGCAGGCTCTTGTTGCCGCCCTGAAGGAATACGTTATCGCGGATTATACCACGGATGGTCAGTTGGATGTCTCCAAGGTACAGACCGCAATCAGCAGCCTGACGGATTCTTCCGCTGTGACGGAACTGACGAAGCTGTTGGATGCTTATGTGAAGGCTGCGGAGGAGGTTGTCACTCCCAAGGCGAAACTAGTCAACGCGATGGAAAAAGCGGGCTTTGAGGAAGACAGAACCACAACGACTTCCACAGGGACGACTTCTTCCTCTGTAACGGATACCGCGTCCACCGCTGCAAAGACTTCCGGGTCTCTGTCCGACCGTACACCCGCGGAGCTCCTGCAGATCATCAACAGCCAGGATGACTCCACCACCAAGACCAATGTGAAAAAACTGCTTACGGCATACCAGACCAAAGAGCAGGCCGCAGAAGCCGCTGAGCAGGCGCTTGCTGCCGCCCTGCAGAAATACGGTATCGAGGATTGCACCACGGATGGTCAACTGGATGTCTCCAAGGTTCAGGCCGAGATCAGCAATTTGCGGGATTCGTCCGCCGTTACCGAACTGAAGAAGCTGTTGGATGCTTACGTAAAGGCCTCAGAGGCGGTTGCCGCGCCCAAGGCCGAACTGATTAGTGCAATGGAAGATGCGGGCTTTGAGGAAGACAGCACCACTGCGGCTTCCACGGCGAAGACTTCTGTCTCAACAAAGACTTCCGGGTCTCTGTCCGACCGTACACCTGCGGAACTCCTGCAGATCATCAACAGCCAGGATGACTCCACCACCAAGACCAATGTGAAAAAACTGCTTACGGCATATCAGACCAAAGAGCAGGTCGCAGAAGCCGCTGAGCAGGCGCTTGTTGCCGCCCTGAAGGAATACGGTATTGTGGATTATACCACGGATGGTCAGTTGGATGTCTCCAAGGTTCAGACCGCGATCAGCAGCCTGACGGATTCTTCCGCTGTGACGGAACTGACGAAGCTGTTGGATGCTTACGTGAAGGCTGACGAAGCGGTTACCGCTCCCAAGACTGAGCTTGTCAGCGCAATGGAGAAGGCAGGCTATAGCTGCGATCAGTAAAAGCAACTGAATCAAAAAACGTCCCGACCCCGGCAGCTGGGGTCGGGACGCTTTCCCGCGTCAGCAAAACATCAGATAGGAGGAAGACCGTTTGAATATTTTGGTTGTTGATGATGACACTCTGATCCGAGACACCGTTGTAAAATACGGAAGACGGGATGGCTTTGAGGTGGATCAGGCCGCAAATGGGTTTGAGGCCATAGAGCTCTGCGAACACAAAGTGTATGATATGATCCTGCTTGATATCATGATGCCCAGAATGGATGGATATACAGCCTGCAAAAAAATCCGTGCATTACAGCAGCCTCCCATCATCATGCTGTCTGCCCTGGGTCAGGAATATGATAAGCTTTTGGGCTTTGATCTTGGAATCAGCGATTATTTGGTCAAGCCCTTTTCCTTCAAAGAACTCATGATGCGAATCAAGGCATTAACCAGGCTTGCCGCAGGCAACTGCGAGGCGATTACAACGGGGGAATTGAAAATCGACCTGATGGCAAGATCAGTTTAAATCGAAGATGAATCCATCCCGCTGACTCCTAAGGAAACCGCCCTTTTGCTTTACCTGGCAAAAAACCATGGAATCGCCCTGCCGCGTGAGAAGCTGATTTGCGACGTCTGGGGGTACGATTATGAAGGGAGCGATCGTACCCTGGACTCACATGTTAAATCACTCCGCAAAAGCTTACGAGAGTATGGCAAATGCATCGTTACAATCAAAGGAGTGGGATATCGTTTTGATAAAAAATAAGATGCCCCTGCGTTGGAAGCTGTTCGCATATATCGCGCTGTTTTCCATATGCATGCTTGGCCTGCTTTGGCTGTACCAGCTAATTTTTACGCAGAATTTCTTCAGGATGAGCAGGGTTAATGATCTGAAAAGCATCGCAAGGAAGCTGGAATCAAGCCAACATGGGGCCGATGATTTGCAGCAGCAGCTGAAAAAGGATTCTTTTGAGAAAAGCATCTGCATTCTGCTGACAGACCTGAATGGAAAGCAGTTATACTCTGCCGGAGACAGCACCAACTGCCTGGTCGTTCAGTTATCCGAGGAGAACCTGACGGATTTGGGAACAAGCTTGGGCAAAAACAGGCAGGGGCTCGTTGATATCACGAATGACGTCGTGTCTCTCCTGAAAAATCAGACAGACAGCCTGGTGCAAGAGAGTACGGATGCGGAGGAGCAAGCTTCTTCCGTAAGCTTCAACGACTCTTCCAGGATGGTAATGGTTTTAAAAATCAAGGATAACCTGGTCTTCATGGACACAACCGCCATTGCTCCGCAGTCCGTTCTGGACAATCTCTATGCCGAGCTTGTCTATACCAGCATTATCTTTCTGCTGCTGACTTTTGCATTGACTGCTTTTATTTCACGGGGAATTTCCAAACCGCTTCAAGCGATGAATCAAAAAGCGCAGGAATTCACACGTGGAAATTTTGATACCCATTTTGACAGCAAAGGATACTTGGAAATTATACAGTTGAGCGATACGCTTAATTATATGCTGAAAGAAATTCAACAAGCTGAGACTCGCCGTCAGGGATGGATTGCCGATGTTTCGCATGATCTGCGCACTCCGCTGGCTGCAATCATGGGGCGCTGTGAACTGATGGGCGATTTCCCCGAAGAAAACACGCAGGAGAATCTTCAGCTTATTTACGAAGAGGCAAAGTGGACGTCTAATCTCGTGGATAATCTGTTGAGAATTTCAAAGTTGAGAACAACTCCGGGCAATCTGGACGTGGTTTCCTTTGACCTTACCGCGGAGACAAAGAAAATCCTTCGGCGGTTTGAGTGCCAATACCGCAAAGACGGATATCGGCTGGAGTTTTCCTATCAGCGTGAAATCTTTGTAACGGCCGACAAAATTCGCATTTGTCAGGTGATTTATAACTTTATCCACAATGCGATCAAGCACATTGGAAAAGACAGGCAGATAACTGTCCGTCAAACGGAAGCAAATGGAGAAGTGGTCCTGTACTTTCATAATTCAGGGGACCCAATCCCGCCGGATAAGATTCAATATATCTGGAACCGGTATTACCAGGTGGAAGACGCAGATGAAAGCGGAGTCGGTCTGGGACTGTCTATTATTAAAAATATTTTGGAAGCGCATCACGCGCGCTACGGGGTAACCTCCGCTCCGGCGACCGGGTGTACCTTCTGGTTTGCGTTGAAAGCAGAGGGATCCATGGCTCCTTCCTTGGATTCGAACAGATTGCCGAGGGAGATCCGTGAAATAACAATTGATTCTGAGACTTGATTATAATATTTACGTAAAGCAATGTCCGATCAAGAATAGGGTCTCTCATACTTATCAAGTGCTTTTGTACCACACTTGTACCACATAAAATAGGAGAAAAAGCAATAGAAACCACTAAAATTAGCCAAGTTCAGAAATGCAGTCAAATTTAAAAAATAAGTAGAGAGCTTGAAAACACAAGGTTTTCAAGCTCTCTACGGTGGTACGCCCGACTGGGCTCGAACCAGCGGCCTTTAGAGTCGGAGTCTAACGCTCTATCCAACTGAGCTACGGGCGCGTCTACATGGATCATCAATAGACATCCCTAGCAGTATAGCAAAAATCTCGCCGTCTGTAAAGCAGAAACCCCAAAATATTTGTAAAAAAAGATTGTTAAAAAATTTGACAAGTAAACGGATTTGGTCTACACTATATATATATATTGAGAATATTTTAACGATTACTATTTACAAGGAGTGGTACCTTTGAAAAAGGAGAATATCTCAGATGCCGTTATCCGCCGGCTTCCCCGCTATTACCGGCAGCTTACAGAGCTGTGCTCCCGCGGTGTCGTTCGTATCTCCTCTCACTCGCTCGGACAGGAGATGAATATCACCGCATCTCAAATCCGTCAGGATTTCAGCTGCTTTGGAGAATTTGGCCAGCAGGGCTATGGATATAACGTTGAGGAACTGCGGGCTGAGATCGGTCATATTCTGGGGGTGGACAATAATCACCACCTGATTATGATCGGCGTTGGTAATTTAGGGCATGCTCTGATTCAAAATTTTCCTTTTTTTCAGACCGGTTTTACCGTAGATGCCGCCTTTGACGTCGATCCCCTTCTCATCGGAACATCCATCAATGAGATCCCTGTGTATTCCATGGATACCGTGGACAGCTACGTGCGGGGGCATATGGTGAATGTGGTTGTTCTGACAATTCCGCAATCGGTTGCGCAAGAGACTGCCAACCATCTGATCAGCCTTGGTGTCAAGGGATTCTGGAATTTCACCAACATTGAGCTGTTTGGCACCGCGCCAGATGTGAAATTCGAGAACATCCATTTTGCTGACAGCCTTTTGACGCTGAGCTACCGCATCGCCAATCATTGAACTTTATGCGGAAAAGCATCATGATAAAAAAGCGGGCCGTTTTGGCTGTGATCTGTCTTGTGCTTCTGGCGGGAGTGGTCAGTGCCGTTGCCGCCGGCGGAAGCGCGTCGGACCCTCTCATTTCCCTTTCCTATCTGAACGGCCTTTTTACTACCAAAATGGATGGTCTGGTGGATACCCGGCTGGATGCTTCCGATCAGACGCTGCTGGATTCTGCCGCCGGAAAACTGCAGGGCGGCGTTTCCTCCTGTGCCTCCGCCTGGACGGAGACCCGCCTGAAGGAGTCGGATCTGCTCACCGGCACCACCGGCACGAACGTCATGCTTCTGGCGGGCGCAATGAAGATCACATTTTCCTCCGGCGCGGTTATCGACGCCACCGAAGGCTCCGCCGTCACCAGTGGTTCCGCAATGGCCATCCGGCATCGCTACATCGTGGCCGAGGATACCAGCGCTGCTTTTACCGTGACCTCCAAGACCGCCGTGGCAGACTATCAGGGGTATTACGCCTTTACATACTCCGACGCGGTGGACTATAACGCCATCGCCGCCGCCCTCAAGCAGCTCAGCCTGTTCAAGGGAAGCTACACCGGCTACGGTCAGGGCTATGATCTGGAAGTGGCTCCTACCCGGATTCAGGCGCTGATCATGTTTATCCGGGTTCTGGGTGAGGAGGATGCGGCGCTCTCATCCACCGCAACGACTCCGTTTACAGATGTAGCCACAGGTTCCAACTCGGAAAAATATGTGGCCTATGCCTATGGCAAGGGGTATACCAACGGGTACAGCAAGACGCTCTTCAAGCCCGACCAGACCATCACGGTAAACCAGTACATGGAATTTATGCTCCGGGCGTTGGGATACAGCTCCACGGCCACTAGTAACCTGTCCGATACGCTGACGCGGGCGCTGAATCACAGCGTGATCAATGTCCGTGAGCAGGCCATGCTCCAGTCCGACCCTTTTCTCCGGGCCGAGCTGGTGTACATCTCCTATTATGCGCTGGACGCGAATGTCGCCGGCACCGGGTTGACCCTGCGGCAGACGCTGCTGAGTCAGGGAGTCTTCACCAGTGCCGACATCACCGCCGCGGGTGCGCTGGCACCGTCCGGCCGGTTGAGTTAGCACCGATCCGGAAACACCGCATACTATGGAGTGAGACTGATGCTTGTCGGTCTACGCTTTCATAGGAGGTTCCGGTATGTGCAATAACAACGGATTGTTCGGTGGCAGCTGCTGCTGGATTATCATTGCCATCATCGTCCTTTTCTGCTGCTGCGGAAACAGCTGGGGTGGCTGCGGCGGTGGCTGCGGTGGCGGCTGCGGCGGCGGCTGCGGCGGCGGTAGCTGCGGTGGTCCTGGCCCCTGCTGCTAACAGCGAACCGAATCCCCGTATCCGAAAGGATACGGGGATTTCTTATGCAATTCCCGCCCCGGATTCGGTCCGAGGCGGGAATCATCAAAGAGTCTCTCAGACGCCGGACAGCATCTCCCTGCCTGAACGGGCAGGGGAATATCTCCCGTTGGCTATGGTAAAGGGATCCGGGAAAACAGCCGGGATATCATTGGGCCGTTCCCGGGATGGTATCACCAGTATCTGCGGCACCATCTGCAGTTCCAGTCATTCCATCCGCTCCAGTTGCGGCCCCAGCTGTAATTCTGTCCCCAGTTCCAGCCCCAGTAACGACGGCACATCGAATTTCCTCCTTTCTCAGGTGATGTACTTCCAAATGCCGCCGCATCCCATCATATTGTTCTGACGGGTAGAATGTGCCGGGAACATCTGCAATGTCTGCACAAAAAAGACGCCCGGAGCGCTTGATTCAAGCACTCCGGGCGTCTTTTCAATCCACGTTATTCGATAATGATGGATTTTGCACTAAATACAGAAGAACTGTTGTAGGAACCGTAGGCAACCAGACTCGCGCCCACTTGAACCGCGGACAGCGCGATCGTTTTGCCGGTGCTGGTTACCAGGATGGAAACCGTGGAAGCCGTGCTGACGTAGACCAGCTTGCTGGAAGAAGTGAGCAGGGTGATCTGTTTGTTGGTGGTGTCAACATACAGTACCGATCCGGACACCTTGGTGGCGGCGGATTCCGAACTCAGCAGAGCAACCTTCGCAATCGTATTGTGATAAACCGTCACCGTGACCCTGTTGCCGGGCTGAACTGCCGACAGCAGAATACTGGTGGTTCCACTGGTAACACTGACGCTCTCATCCAAAGACAGTGTCAGCGAGGTGCCGGCGTCGGTGGCAATCACCCAATCCGTCCCAGTGGCTGTGGCGGTGATGGCGGTCAGCTCTCCGGTGATCGTGCTGGCCGGGTCGGTCTCCTGAATCAGAGTAATGACAAAACTCTTCAGTGTCAGCGTCACGGCGTCGCCGGTTTTCAACTGGTCAATGGTGATGGCAGTGTCGCCCCGCTGAATCGTGGGCAGGTTTCCGATGGCCAGCGAGAAGCAATAGGTACCGCCGTCCGTGCCCAGCAGCTTGAAAGCGGTGGTGGTGCCATATTCAATCGCGGAGATTTTTCCGCTCAGCTGCCCGTCGCCCGACACGGCGCACACTTTTGTCACCACATTATTCTGCAGCATAACCGTGAGAAAATTGCCGTAGCTGAGTGAGTTGATGTCCGAACTCTTGTCGTTCAGGGTCACGGTCGCCGTACTGGAGATTTTATAGTCCGTTTTAGTGCCGGCAGTTGGATCCTTTACGGTAATTGTGGTAGTGGTGGAGGTGGTGGAAGTGATGGAATAGAACGTGCCCTGCACCCACTTGATGGTAGAATCCGTATTCACTGCGGCGCGGGTAACCACCCCGTTCTTCATTGTAATTTTAGTATATTGTCCCACATCACCGGAATCAATTACCCCCGTGGTCCCGTTCACGGTTACCGCCGCAGAGGAAGGCAGCTGATATTCCCGGATATATCCGTCAAAGCCCCTCATATCCACGGTTCCGCTGCCGACGGCGGTGATGATACCATCCACGCCAGTAAATCCCGCGTAGCCCGCGATGGTCAGCGTCACTGTTTTGCTGTCCAGGTAGTCGAGGGCTCGGGAGATCATCGTGGCGGCCACCGCCCGTGTGACGTTGGATTTCGGCAGGAATTGATTCTTCGTGTCGCCCTTGACAATGCCAAGCGTCGCCAGCTCCGCCACGGAACCAACGCAGGCCTCGGAAATATTGGCCGCGTCGCTGTACGTCAGGTTTGAAACAGTCAGAGCTTCGGCGTCATCCGAAAGCTGCAAGGCTCTGGTCAGAAACAGCGCGAACTGCTCCTTGTTGATGTTGCTGGTCAGATCCAGCGTTTTCAGTTCATCCTCCGTCACAATTCCCGCCGCAAGGCAGATGTCCAGATTGGCATAGGCCCAGGAGGACGTGGAGGCGACGGCGGCATTGATCACTGAGCCATAGTCATCCTCAATCAGCCCCTTCTGCACATCCGTGAGCGTGTACATTCTGGACAGCAGCACCAGCAGCTGGCAGGTGGTCATATTGATGTCGGGCCGCATCGTGCCGTCTGAATAGCCGGTCAGAAGCCCCTTATCTGCCAAATCCTCCAGATAGGTCTTGGCCCAGTGGCCGCTCAGATCCGTATAGGTGGCGGCAAGCGCCTGAACTGAGCATGAGATTGCCAGCGCCAGAACCAAAATAATCGATAAAAATTTTTTTCGCATACTAGCCCTTCCTTACCGTTTTTTTCAACTGCACTCTATAGAATCACTGTAAATCAAATCCCGGTTTTAAATGTGAACATTTTATGAATAATCGTAGAAAAGCTCACCCGACTCCTCTGTCGGGCAAGGTTGCGGAGCCCTACATATAATGGGAATGTACCGAGGTGATGATATGTCTGTCAAAGAAAAGAATCAACCGCTCTCAAACTGCGCCTATTTTCCCAAAAGCGTCAATATTCCCATGGAGCTGTATCAATCGGCACGGGGAAATTATTTCATGGGCAGCGCAGATAATCTCAAATTCAGCTACCGGAACAACGCGTGGGCCAGACTCTATAACCCCCCGGGTTCCGGTGTGAACCTATTCGTCAATGTCTGGACGGTTACAAGCGGACTGGATGGGCCCTACTGCGCCCAATTCTGGTTCAACGGCACGCCGCCCGGCAATTCCTCCGTATCAAGACAGGTAACCACTACCAATCTGGCACTCTGTCCCCCTGCGATACCCAAAGTGAAGCTGGAATATGCTTCCGGCGTCTGTGGGGAGCCGGAGGAAGGCATCAAAGCCTTTGTCCGGAACGGTGATGGCGCAAGCACTCTGGTGGATACAGAAAACGGAAAGCTGATCTTCCCCCCCGGCGGGTCTTTTCTGATTCTTCTGTCCGTATCCGACCACGCTCAAATCGGGTTGGGCCGGATTGCCTTCGGATGGTGGGAAGAATAAGTAAACGGCGCGCTGTATCATTTTAACAAGCCCGGGGGCTCCCCGGGCTTGTCCCCTGTGCGGACACTTTGCGTCTCCCCTTCATAAAATGATCTGGAGGCGATTGGATTGTTTGATATCAATTTGTACCGGATTCCCCTCAGACGCCCTCCTGACGCCTGTGCGACGTTGTCGGGGGATTCAGATTATCCCAGCTTACATGGAACCGTACTGTTTTACCAGACGAACCACGGCGTTCTGATGGTTACGCAGGTCAGCGGGCTGCCTCAGGGCAATTACCCCTGCGCGTCCAATGTCTATGGCTTTCACATTCATGAGGGAGGTCCCTGCATGGGCACGGAAGCGGATCCCTTCGCAGACGCCGGCGCTCACTACAACCCCGGGTCCTGTCCCCATCCGGCCCACGCCGGCGATCTCCCGCCCCTGTTCGGAAACCGCGGTTCGGCATTTATGGTACATCTGACGGACCGGTTTTCCGTTTGCGAGGTCATCGGCCGCACCGTGATCATCCATAATTCCCCTGACGATTTCACCACCCAGCCGTCAGGAAATTCCGGAAAGAAAATTGCCTGCGGCCAAATCCGTGGGAATTTTCCCACAAATCCCTGCTGACCATTCCCGGGGTTAAGCCGCCCTTCGCAGTCCTTTTTCCCTTTCCGCGCTCAGTCCGGCAGCTGCCTCAGCGGTCGGGACCGGGCGCGGTTTTCATCTGTGACATTGTCACTGATTGACAAGCACGCCTTGGGTATACTAAGATAAAAACAAAGGAAGGGTGTTCCAAATGCTTAGATACCTCCTTGGCGGCGTGCTGGGCGGAGTTGCCGGATACCTGTACTACCGATTGGTCGGATGCCCCAGCGGCACCTGTCCCATCACGTCCAACCCCTATGTTTCCACGATCTACGGTGCCGTCATGGGTCTCCTGCTGGTGGGAGCGGCTTAACAGGAATCGCCGCCCGAAAATCTGTTAACAAAGGTGATGTAACATGGAGCTGATACATGAACCCAATCGCATCTATGGCCTGAATGAAAGCGGAAATCTGGTTGCCGAGATCACATTTCCGCCGTGTGGCCCCGCTGCCGTCAACATCGACCACACGTTTGTCTCTCCCCTGCTGCGCGGTCAGGGAATTGCGGATAAACTGGTCCGCGCCGCGGTGGAGGAAATCCGCGAAGACGGAAATAAAGCCGTCGTCACCTGTTCCTATGCCGTCCGTTGGTTTTCGGAGCATCCGGAGTTCAATGAAGTACTGGAAACAACCCCATAATCCCCCCATATCCCCAAACTAACACGCCCCATAGCGCTCGCCGTCTCCCAACGGAGACGGCGATTCCCTTTTTCCGAGCCGCTTCCCCGCTTTTATCCGATCACAACCTGAGAGGAATTTAAGAAATCGCCTGATTTCCCTCTATTTTGCAGCCCGTTCAGGATACGATGGAACCCGGAAAGCGAGGTGCTAGCATGACGTACATCAGTCCAATCATCCGTTCCGAGTTCAATATGCTGTCGGCCGATCTCCAGCGGGAGATCTGGTCCCGAAATCTCTGTCTGTACAATTTTCAGGATCTGGCAGCGGCACTGCAAAGCATTGCAAAGGGTGCCGGTCAAGTCCGGGATTCCCTTCCCGTCTGAGCAGCGCCAGGGGCACGGGATTTATCACCTGTTCAGGCGGTAAGCGTTTCTCCCGACCTGAGGCGCCCGTCCTCCGGTCGGGCGGGAGTCTTCCGACTTCACCCCGATTTGAAAAGGCCGCACGGCTTATGCCGTGCGGCCTTTTCCCGTTTCAGGGATGTGCTGATCAGCGCTTCATATAATTGTAAAGAACCGCAGCAGCGGTCTGCCGGGTAACCACGCCGTTGGGGGCAAATTGTCCCTTCTGATTGCCATGGACAAGCCCCAGCCCCTGGGCGATGGCGGCATAGCCCAGATTGTCGGCCGAAATCTGGGCGGCATCGGTAAACGATGTCACGAAGATCCCCTTGAGCTTCACCGCCTGGCTGTACGGCGAGGCATCCAGAATGGCCTTTACCAGCTCCAGCCGGGTGACGGCTTTGTCGGGACTGCGGCTACCCCGGGTGAGGAAGCCCTGATTCCAGGCCGAGCTGTACAGATCGTCCAGCGCTCCCTCTTCCCCAAGCCGGCTGACATCATAGGAGTAGCCGCAGGAGTTGAGCAGCAGCACCAGCATTTCCTTCTGGGTCAGTTTTGCGGCGGGCAGGAACTTGTCGCTGGAGCCAAAACCGATTCCCGCGTCCGCCAGTGCCTGAATCTGCTCCTTTGCATAGCTGCCCGCGATATCGGTATAAGCCAGTGCGGTCTTCGTCTCCTGGGTCAGCAGCTTTCCGGTCTTGGCATCCACGCCCAGAATCATGCTGCTGTCGGTCTCATAGGTATAGCCCAGCACGTACCGATAGGCCACGTAGCCGCACCGCTCCGCGTAGGTCTTCCAGATCGGAATGCTGACGTTCACCGACTCTGGATAAGCAATGTAGCTCAGCTTCGGGGCAAATGCCGCGCAGTAAGCGCTCTTGGCGGCGGAGGCAGAGACGATTCCCTCTGCCGACTGGAAGGTGAGCTTGTCACTCCAGGCGCTGGTGAAGCCGGCCACGGAGCCGTCTGAGGGGTCAATGCTGATATCCACATAGTTATCGTGATAGAAGTAGCCGTTTTCCTTCCGGTCATAGCGGAACTCCCCACCCTCGCCGTCCATCAGCGCCACATTTGCGGCATAATTGGGATAGAGGAACTTCAGAAAACTCGCAGCGGCGGACTGAAGGATGGTGCGGTTGACCTGCGCATCCTTCATGTTCCAGGGCCGATAGGTCCACCCCTGCAGCAGAGCGCCGGTCTTGGCGTTCACCTGCAGAATCTTTGTCTGCTGATAGGTGCCGCTCTGATATTCCGCGCTGGTGACGTTGTTCAGTTCGCTGTAGGATACCTTACGGGTATAGTAGAGGGTGCAGGACACGTCGCCCGTGCTCTCATCCATGGAATAATCCGTGCTGGAGAGCGTATAGCGCCCCAGACCCAGAGCTGTGATCTTCCGAGCGTCGGCATCCAGCGTACTCTGGGCGAGCACGCCTTCCAGTTTTTGAATGGTCGCCTGTTCAGCCTCGCTCAGTCCGGAACCGCCGGACTCACGCTGGTCTTCCGCGGCAGTGGCTGTGGCTTTATCACCGGTCAGCGACGAATTGGAATTGACCGCACTCCAGGCCTTGGTCAGATCCGTCAGCTTGCCCGTCTGCGCATCCACATAATAATCGTCCCCATACACGGGCACATACCGCAATACGGCCTCCGAACCGCTGTCCGACAGCACATACTGCAGCTCCAGGCTGACGGTTCCCGCCAAAGTCGCGGCGGCAGTGCCGGCGGCGACGGCCGGCACGGAGGACGGCACCTCGTTCACATAGGCATCATAGCTGTCGTCCCTGCTGAAATAGGCGACGTCCCCCGTCTGGGAGTCAACCTGAAGGTGTGCGCAGTTGGCGGAAGCCACGCCGTTCAGCAGAATTCTGGCAGTGACGGAGTAGTCGGCGCCGCTGAGGGAAACAGGCACCGCAGTTTCGGATTCAACCAGTTCGGCACTCTCGCCCTTGGTCAGAACCTTCTCCAGGAACTTCTGAGCCGCGGCCTTAGCCTGAGCGGCCGTGACCTTGGAAAACGAAGGAGTATAGGTTCCCTCCGCCAAAGGCTGCCAAATCTGATTTGAACCGGCACTGTACTGCATCACCTTGCCGGAAGAGCTGGCCAGAACCCGGAGGTTGTTTCCATCTTCATCCGACCAGTACAGCGACCAGTAGCGCAGAGCACCCATATCGTTGACATCACCTGTAAAGCTTGTATACTTGTCTCCAATTGACAGTGTGTTCTTCACGGACAGTGTGACACGCGTCAACTCGTCCTGCATACTCTCGTCTGCCGCATAGGCCGGTATGCACAGGCCCAGTACCAGAAGACTGCACAGCAGCAGGCTCATCCATCTTTTTTTCATTCTTTCATACTCCTTTTCCAGAACGTAGCCCCGTCCATCTTATAATTTCTTAGACGGGAACATTGGGAAATAGTTCCGCCCTCTGGATATTTTCTTATCTCCCAAATATTCAGCCACGAAATTCGGACGGGTGTTCCGGAAAAACGGAAAAAAAGCGGCACAGCAATTGCTGTGCCGCTCTGTGCAGAATTTTTCTTACTTCGCAGCCTTGGCGGCGCGAACGGCCTCGGTCAGCAGCGGAGTCACCTTGAACAGGTCGCCGCAGATGCCGTAGTCGGCAATCTCAAAAATGGGCGCGGTGTCGTTCTTGTTCACCGCGATGATGCACTCGGAGTCCTGCATGCCGGCCTTGTGCTGGATGGCGCCGGAGATGCCCAGTGCCACATACACCTTCGGATGAACCGTCTTGCCCGTCTGGCCCACCTGATGGTCTCCGGACAGCCAGCCCGAGTCGATGGTCGCGCGGGATCCGCCCACAACGCCACCCAGCTCTGCCGCCAGTTCCTCCGCCAGCTTGATGCCGCCCTCCACGTTCTTGGAGATGCCGCGGCCAACCGACACGATGTAGTCCGCACCGATCAGATCCACCAGCTTCTTCGCCGCCTTCACCGTCTCCAGCACCTCGGTGTGGAGGTCGTCCACGGTCAGGGAGACCGCCGGCTTCACGATCTGCACCGCGTCCGCCTTCGCCTGATCGAAGGGCAGCTTCTTCATCACGCCCGGACGCACCGTCGCCATGCAGGGACGGAACCGCGGGCAGATGATAGATGCCATCAGATGGCCGCCGAACGCCGGACGGGTCATCTTCAGGTTNCGGTCATCCATATCCCACTTCGAGCCCTCCACGTCCAGCGTGGAGTTGTTGCGCAGGAAGTCCAGATATTTGGGCATATCTACATCCAGATGGGTGCAGTCCGCGCACAGACCTGTGTGCAGGCGCGCCGCGCAGCGCGGGCCCAGATCACGGCCGATGTTCGATGCGCCGATCAGGAACACCTCGGGCTTCAGCTCCTGGATCACATCGCAGATCACCTTCGCGTAAGCGTCGGTGGTGTAGTCCTTCAGCAGCGGGCTTTCGCATACGATGATCTCGTCTGCGCCGTAGCCGCCCAGCTCCTTTGCAATGCCCTCCACGCTGTCGCCCAGCAGCAGGCCGCACAGCTTCACGCCCAGGTCGTCCGCCAGCTTGCGTCCCTCGGAGATCAGCTCAAAGTCCGTGGGCATCAGCTTTCCGTGACGCTGCTCACAGAACACCCATACATCCTTGAAAGCCGCAACGTCGGTATTATTAAAAGTAGCCATTTCGTCTATCCCCTTTCTCAGATGATGTGCTTCTCGGCCAGAATTCCGGCCAGCTTCTCGCAGGTCTCCTTGCCGTCGCCCTCCAGAATCACGCCGGCGCCCTTCAGAGGCGGCGTGAAGCTCTTGAAGATGTTGGTGGGAGAACCCTTCAGGCCGATGGTGGTCGCGTCGATCAGGGAATCGTCCTTCAGTGACTCATAATTAAAGGTATCCAGTGGCTTGCTGTATGTCTCAAACACCCCGGAAACGCTCATGTAGCGCGGAGTATTCAGCTCCTTGATGCAGGTCAGCAGGCAGGGAGTCTGAACCTTGATGGTCATGTACCCGTCCTCCAGCATCCGCTTGACGGTGATGGTGTCGCCGGTCTTGTGCATTTCGGCCACATAGGTCACCTGGGGCATGCCCAGCTTTTCGGCGATCTGGGGGCCAACCTGGGCGGTGTCGCCGTCGATGGCCTGCCGGCCGCACATCACGATGTCGTCCGGCTCCAGGCCGATCCGCTTGATGGCGGCGGCCAGAATCTGAGAGGTGGCGTAGGTATCGCTGCCGCCGAACTCACGGGCGGACACCAGCACGGCGCTGTCCGCGCCCATGGCCATCAGCTCTCGCAGCATGCCCATCGCGGGCGGGGGACCCATGGTCACCACAGTGACCATACAGCCGGTCTCGTCCTTCAGCTTCAGGGCAGCCTCCACCGCGTTCATATCGTCGGGGTTGGTGATGGTCTGCATGGACGCACGGTCCAGGGTTCCATCCGGGTTCACTGCCACCTTGCCGGAGGTATCGGGAACCTGCTTAACACAAACAATGATTTTCATTTTACCTTTCCCTCCTTGCTTATTTCACACCCAGGTGGCTGGCAATTACCATGCGCTGAACCTCGGAGGTGCCTTCATAAATCTCGGTAATTTTAGCGTCGCGCATCATGCGCTCGACGGGATACTCGCGGGTGTAGCCGTAGCCGCCGAACAGCTGTACGGCGCGGCGGGTCACATCGGAAGCAGCCTCGGCGGCAAACAGCTTGGCCATCGCCGCGTCCACGGAGTAATCCTCGTGATTCTGCTTCTTCATTGCGGCGGAATACACCAGATACTGTGCGGCCTGCATGCGGGTGTGCATGTCGGCCAGCTGGAACTGCGTGTTCTGGAACTGGCTCAGGCGTTTGCCGAACTGGACGCGCTCCTTGGTGTATTTGACAGCTTCTTCCACGGCGCCCTCGCCCAGGCCCAGAGCCTGGGAGGCGATGCCGATCCGTCCGCCGTCCAGCGTCATCATGGCGATCTTGAAGCCCTTGCCCACTTTGCCCAGCAGGTTCTCCTTGGGCACGATGCAGTCCTCAAAGATCAGATCGCAGGTGGAGCTGCCGCGGATGCCCATCTTCTTCTCGTGCTTGCCCTGGGTAAATCCGGGCATGTCCTTTTCCATAATGAAAGCGGTAATGCCATGGTTGCCGGCCTTCTTGTCGGTCATGGCGAAGACCACAAACACATCGGCCACGTTGCCGTTGGTGATGAAGCACTTGGAGCCATTCAGCACGTAATGATCACCGTCCAAAACGGCAGTCGTCTGTTGGCCGGAAGCATCCGTGCCGGCGCCGGGCTCCGTCAGTCCGAACGCACCGATTTTTTTACCCGACAGTAGGCCAGGCAGATACTTCTTCTTCTGCTCCTCGGTGCCGTGCTCAAAAATGGGAGCACAGCACAAAGAGGTGTGCGCAGACACAATCACTGCGGTGGTTCCGCAAACCTTGGCCAGTTCTTCTACTGCAATCGCATAAGACAGAACGTCGCCGCCGGCTCCGCCGTACTCTTTGGGGAAATAAATGCCCATCATGCCCAGCTTGGCCATTTTCTCAACGGTTTCCATCGGAAAGCGTTCCTCTTCGTCGATTTCCTCAGCCAGGGGTTTCACATGATCTTCGGCAAATTCACGATACATCTTACGGAGCATCAACTGCTCGTTTGTCAGATGAAAATCCATACTATATACTCCCTTTTCAACCAAAAAGTTACTTATTTCGTATAGTCGTAGAATCCTTTACCGGTCTTTCTGCCCAGAAGGCCGCCGCGAACCATCTTGCGCAGCAGCAAAGCGGGACGGTACTTGGAATCTCCGGTCTCGCTGAACAGAGTCTCCATAATGGCCAGGCAGACATCCAGGCCGATAAAATCGCCCAGAGCCAGGGGGCCCATGGGATGATTCGCACCGAGCATCATGGCCTTGTCGATATCCGCGACGGAGGCGACGCCGGTTTCAACCAGGCCGACAGCCTCGTTGACCATGGGGATCAAAACCTTGTTGACAACAAAGCCGGGTGCCTCGGCAACCTCGATGGGATCCTTGCCGATCTCCTGAGACAGCTTGAAAATAAAGTCGAAGGTCTCCTGGGCCGTGTTGGCGCCGCGGATGATCTCCACCAGCTTCATGCTGGGCACGGGATTGAAGAAGTGCATGCCGATCACGGGATGCTTCAGGCCGTTGCCCATCTCCGTGATCGAAAGAGAGGAGGTGTTAGAGGCGAAAACGGTCTCGCTCTTGCAGATGGCATCCAGCTCACCCAACAGCACCCGCTTGGTGGCCATGTCTTCCTTGACGCACTCGATCACCAGATCAGCATCGGCGGCGGCGGACATCTCCTCCACCAGGACGTGGCTCAGCAGGTCGTTCATGGCCTCTTCCGTCAGCTTACCCTTCTGAACGCGTTTTTCCAGAGAGGCGGCCAGCTTATCCTTGTGCTTTTGTGCCGAAGCGACACTGCTCGCATACATCAGAGCAGTGTGACCTTTTGCCGCGAAGACTTGAGCAATGCCGCTGCCCATGGTTCCGGCGCCAAAAATTGCTACTTTCATTTCTGTTCCTCCTGTTGATTTTATGATAAAATAAGGTACGACTATTTTTTCAGAGGTGGGGACAGTCAGATCAATCGGAATAAAGAAGCACAGCGTTCAACTTTGCTAATTTACTCACAATGTGAATTATAGTTTTTTTTTTAACATTTATCAAGTACTATTTTTGATCTGTCTCCTTGAATTTTTCTTTTTTACACTTCATACAAAAATACAGATTTAAATTAAACAGATACGTGAAATACTTAACAAATATTCTCTGTCCCCCTCTGCCGTTTCCCATCAGATTGGCGAATCATCATTTACACCGTGGGGTTCCTGTGGTAAAATACACACGGTCCGTCGGCAGGGAGCCGGCTGGAGCCAAGGAGGAGAGCCGCTCATGCGAATGCGTAAAAAGAAAAATCTCATTCCCCGGATGGAGCGCTGCAGTGCCTGTCTGGTGGAAGACCCCTATAGTATGGCGGGAAAATGGCACACCCTGTACCCGCAGGCTCGGGAGCTGCGTTTGGAATTGGGCTGCGGCAAGGGGCGCTTTACCGCTGGGAGCGCCGCGGCAGAGCCGGACGTGCTGTTTATCGCGGTGGAAAAGGTGCCTGACGCCATGGTCATCGCCATGGAGCGCTGCACGGCCGAGGGGCTGAACAACGTGTTTTTCGTCTCCGCCGATGCGGATCAGCTGCCCAGCTTTTTCCTCGCCGGCGAGGTGGACCGCATCTACATCAATTTCTGTGATCCGTGGCCTACCAAGCGCCATGCCAAGCGCCGTCTGACCCACGGCAGTTTTTTGAAGCTGTACCGTCAGGTGCTCCGGGACGGCGCACAGATCCACTTCAAGACGGATAATTCCGGACTGTTTGAATTTTCCGTGGAAGAATTTCCCCAGTTCGGCTTTACGCTGTCCGAGGTAAACCGGAACCTGCATGAGCAAGGACCCGTGGGCATCATGACGGACTATGAGGCCAAATTCTATGAGCAGGGCCTGCCCATTCACCGCTGCGTAGCCACGATGGTCCCCTGGGAGGAACCCCCTGCCGCCCCTTCTGAGACGGCCTCTTCCCTGCCTGCACAGAGCAGCGAAGGCTGATTCCGGCGCTGTCCGGATGGGTTCTCCTGCGTAAAAGAATATAAAAAAAGACTCCGAATTTCTTCGGAGTCTTTTTATTCACAGTTTTGTTGCGCTTATGCCGCCTTTTTGGCGATCTCGGTCAGCTGCGTAAAAGCAACCGCATCATTGACGGCCATCTCGGCCAGCATTTTCCGGTTGATGGAGATGCCGGAAAGCTTCAAGCCATGCATGAAGCTGGAATAGTTCATGCCGTTCATCTTGCAGGCGGCGGAAATGCGGGTGATCCACAGGGCGCGGAAGTCACGCTTCTTCAGCCGACGGCCGGTGTAAGCGTAGCTCAGGGACTTCATGACAGCCTGATTGGCAATTCTGAAATGCTTGGACTTATCGCCCCAGTATCCCTTCGCCATCTTCAGGGTTTTACTTCTTCTCTTGCGCGACATCATCGCGCCTTTCACTCTAGCCATGTTGAAAAGCCTCCTATTTTAAACGTGTCGATTCTTATTTATAAGGGATCATCTTGCGGATGGTATCCGCATTGGTCTGGTCCGCGTAAGTGGCGGTGCGGAGGCCTCTGAGGCGCTTGGTATCCTTCTTGGTCAGGATGTGGCTCTTGTAAGCCTTGGCGCGCTTGACCTTGCCGGTCTTGGTCAGATTGAATCTCTTCTTGGCGCCACTGTGGGTTTTCAGCTTCGGCATAATTGAAATCTCCTTCCGTACGTTTGAAAACGACTTGAAAAATACTGAATTATTTGCCAGCCTTGGGGGAGATGAAAATGGACATCATCCGTCCCTCCAGTTTGGCGGTCTTATCCAGAACGGCAGTTTCGGCACACTGTTCGGCGAAGCGGCCCAGCAATTCCCTACCGATGTCTGTATGGGCCATCTCACGACCGCGGAAGCGGACGGAGACCTTGACACGATCGCCATCGGCAATGAACTTCAGTGCATTTTTGAGCTTCGTGTTGAAGTCGCCAATGTCAATGCCCGGAGACATGCGGATTTCCTTGATCTCGACTATATGCTGATTTTTTTTGGCTTCCTTTTCCCGCTTGCTCTGTTCAAAACGGAATTTTCCGTAATTCATCAGTTTACAGACGGGCGGAGTGGCCTGCGGCGAAATCTTAACCAGATCCACGCCCTGTTCGTCGGCGATTTTCATCGCGCTTGCAGGAGCCATAATGCCCAGCTGTTCGCCTTCGGAACCAATCAGACGGATCTCCTTGTCGCAAATCTCTTCGTTCAGTTCATGCACTAATTTACTAATGGTCGAAGCACCTCCATTCAGAATAACAAAACGCGGATACCCCAAAGGCATCCGCGCAGCACACTTTCCAATCGATCACGCTGTCGTAAGACAGACAAGTCGATTGAACACAAACCGCAAAAAGCGATTTGATTGCCGTTGTTAACCTCTTTGCATACTTGCTGGAGGTGAGGCGGATGCAGCCAGCCTTCTTTGTTTTGCTTAGTAAGTATATCAGCCGCCGGCCAGTGTGTCAATCATTTTTTGATTTTTTTCTTTAAATGAATATTCTGAGTTTGTGTGGTAAGACTAGCATCTGTACTCAATTGCGTGGAAGGGGGTGTGTTGCATGGCGCAGTATAACAATGATACCAACCGCGATACCAGTCGTGACGTCAATCGGGATACCAACCGCGATACCAGCCACGATAAGGACCAGAAAGATCCCCGTCAGACCGGCGGCGGTCAGAACAAGAAGAACTCCGGCACTAGCAATAAGATCGATCGATAACCCGAATGCGCGGCGGAATTGCTTCCGCCGCGCATTTTCCTTGCCTTTGCGGTACCCGTAAGTGCCAGTTAATTGCCAGTTTGATCTTTTACTTGCCCTCCTCTCTGCGCCGTGTTATCATAAAAGATGATTGAAATCCGGAGAAAGCTGAGAGATTGAAATGAATACCGCAAAACAAAACCGTACTCTGGGCATCCTGTTCGCGCTGGTGACCGTACTGGTCTGGGGCACCACATTCATTTCCAGCAAAATACTGCTGGATACTTATACGCCGATTCAGATCATGCTGACCCGTTTTCTTCTGGCCTATTCCGCCATGTGGATCATCCGCCCCAGGCGGCTGAAGATCACCTGGAAGGAGGAGGGAATCTTCTGTCTCCTTGGGCTGACCGGCTGCTCGATCTATTTTTTTGTGGAAAACTCGGCCCTGCGCTACACGCTGACCTCCAACGTCAGCATCATCGTGGCCTCGGCCCCCCTGTTTACGGCGTGCCTGGCCCACTTGGTAACGGACGAAAAATTCCACGCCAGCACTCTGTGGGGGTTTCTGTTCGCCTTTGCCGGCGTCATTTTGGTGGTGTGCAACGGCACCTTCGTCCTGAAGCTCAGCCCGGCGGGTGATCTGCTGGCGCTGTCTGCGGCTGCGAGCTGGGCGGTCTACTCGGTTCTGATCAAGCGCTTCACCGGAAAATATGACTCCGTTCTTCTCACCCGGCGCACCCTTTTCTGGGGCATCGTCACCGCGTTCCCCATGGCATTGCTGGAGGGCCGCCCCTACCCCATCGCCCCCCTGACGAACTCCCTCGCCGTGCCGCTGAACTTTCTGTATCTCGGACTGATTGGCAGCGCAGTGTGCTATGTGCTCTGGAATGAGGCCTTCTCCCGTCTGGGCATCGTCCGCACCAACAATTTTATTTACGCGATCCCCTTTGTCACCATTGTGGCGGCCCATTTTCTGCTGGACGAAGTCATCTCCCCCGCCGCACTTCTCGGCGCGGTGCTCATCACAGTGGGCGTCGTCTGGGCCCAGCGCCCCTCAAAGCAATCGGTGCCGGAACCCGTCTCCCAGGAATGAAAGAAGCTCCGTACCTTCCGGTACGGAGCTTCTTTATTATTTCAGTTCCAGATAAAGTGCAGGTTGCCGTCCACCTTGCCGCTGATGCCTTTCACGGTGAGGCTGCTGCTGTACTGCCAGTAGTCCATCTGATAGCAGAAGGAGGGATAGCTGGCGGTGGACGCGGCGGACTTGTACTCCGGATACCAGAAGTCGTAGTCCGTCAGCTCGGACAGGTCAAACTTCAGATAGCCCACATATTTACCGGCGTAAACCATCGCTTTGTAGCCGGCCGACTCAATGCGCTCACAGAAAGCCTTGGCGCAGGCGGTGGCCATCTCGGGGCTGGTTCCGTAGACCCGGTAGGTGCTGTCCTTCATCTCCCAGTCATAAGCGACCGGCCCGTTGATCGAGTGATTTTCCAGCTGGTTGATCACATAGTCGGCCTCCTCCTGAGCCTCCGCCACGGAGATTGCCTGAGAGAAGAAATACACGCCGGTGGTCAGGCCCGCCGCCATGGCTCCATCAATGTTCTTGTCATAGAACGAGTCGGCAACAATCAGACCAGAACCGGTACCTCGAAAGCCGCAGCGAACCATGGCAAAACTCACACCGTCCGCCGCCACCGCATCCCAGTCGATGGTGTTGCCGGTGCAGTTGCGGTTCTGATAGGCGGAGACATCGATGCCAAACTGCGTCGTGCAGTCGCTGCCGCTGTACTGCAGGCGTCCGTTTTCATCCCAGGAAAAGGAGGAACTATCCAGAGAGTACCTGTCCACCTTGGACAGAATGGGAATTTGCTGGCTGCTGTACGTCACGTACTCCCCGGTGTATTTTTCGCTGGAGTCATCGGAGTCCTGAACCGTGTCAATCTCCGCGCCGCTCTGATTTCGGATATTCCCGAGCACGCTGGTGTTGTTCAGCGTCACGGGTCCGGTGGCGCCGGGCGCCAGAATCAGGTCGCCCTGAATTTCCATATTGTCCAGCGTCACGGCGCCGGAGGCGCTGATGAGCAGGTTACCGCTCACGGCGGTGGTATATGTACCGGTTGCGGAAATCAGCACGTTCAGCATATTGTTCAGGATATTGACCACCTCAGCCCGGGTGATGGGCTCATCGGGGCGAAAGAGATTGTCGCTTCCCACGTCGTTGATGTATCCCTTCTGAACCATGGTGGACAGATATCCGCTGGCATAGCTCATCACGGAATCCGCGTCCGCGTAAGGAAGATTTGCGGAGGACTCGCTCAGCTGGAACGCCCTGGCAATCATGGTGATCGCCTGCTGGCGGGAGATGTTCTTGTAAATTCCGGCATTTCCGCTGTCTCCGAGAAAGACGCCGGCCGCATTGAGCTTCAGCACAGAACCCTCACACCAAGCGCCTGAGATGTCAGAAAACACGTCGGCGGAGGACTGCTTCCGGTACTTGAGAAACCGGTCCATTACCGTCGCAAAGGCTCCCCGCGTGATGGGATCGTCCGGATGGAACGAACTGTCCGAATACCCCTGCAGAATTCCGTACTGCGCACTCCACTTCTCGATGGCGCTCTCAGCCCAGTTGCCGGAGGTATCGGAGTAGGACGCCGCAAACGTGGGTACGGTCAGTACGGCAGCCAGCGCAGCCGCCGCCAGCAGATACAAAAGTCGAAATCTACGCATATCCGTTCCTTTCTCTCCTTTTTTGTCGAATGCCGGTGCAAAAGAAACTCCGCAGGTCGTGATGGCCTGCGGAGTTATGTCAATCCCAGTTTTGCGATTAATCCGGCCGAATCCTATTGTTTCCATTATAGCCAACTGTTTCCAGCAGGTCAACAGGAAATTTATGTTAACGTAAACAATTATTCCACCGTAACGGATTTTGCCAGGTTCCGCGGTTTGTCGATATCGCACCCCCGCTGCAGCGCCACATAGTAGGCAAACAGCTGCAGTGCCGCCACACCCAGAGACGGCTGAAGCACCGGATGCGTCAGCGGCACCGCAATGGTGGAGTCGGCTGTCTTGCCCATCTTCTCCCGGAATCCCTCGGTGGTCAGCGCCAGCACCTCGGCTCCCCGGGCTTTGACCTCCACCACATTGCTCATGGCCTTGTCAAACAGCGGGGCATACGTTCCCAGAGCCACCACCAGTGTGCCCGGCTCGATCAGGGAGATCGTGCCGTGCTTCAGCTCGCCGGAGGCGTAGGCCTCGGAGTGGATATAGGAGATCTCCTTGAGCTTGAGGGAGCCCTCCATTCCCATGGCGTAGTCCAAATTCCGACCGATGAAGAAGATGGAGTTGTGGTTGAAGTACCGGGAGGCAAAATACTGGATGTCCTCGGTATGTTCCAGAAGCCCCTGGAGTTTGCCGGGCAGCGCCTGCATCTCCGTGAGAATGGCGTTGTACTCCTCTTGGGGTACGGTGCCCAGAACGTCTGCCAGATACAGCCCCACCAGATCCATCAGCACCAGCTGGGTGGAGTAGGCCTTGGTGGTGGCCACGGCGATCTCGGGACCGGCCCAGGTGTATAGCACGTCGTCGGATTCCCGGGCGATGGAGGAGCCCACCACATTGACGATGGACAGCGTCCTTGCGCCCCGGCGCTTGGCCTCCCGCATGGCGGCCATGGTGTCCAGCGTCTCACCCGACTGGCTGATGATCACCACCAGTGTGCTCTCGTCCACCAGTGGGTCGCAGTAGCGGAACTCGGAGGCCAGCACCACCTCCACGGGGCGGCGCATCAGCTTTTCCCAGTTGTACTTGCTGACCATGCCCACATGGTAGGATGAGCCGCAGGCAATGATATAAACACGGGAGATTCCCCGGACGTACTCCGGCGTCAGCTTTACATTGTCCAGCACCACCCGGCCGTCCCGGATGCGGGGAAAGACGGTCTTGCGGATGGCCTCGGGCTGCTCCATGATCTCCTTGAGCATGAAGTGGGGGAATCCGCCCTTCTCAGCGGCAGTGACGTCCCAATCCACCGTACGGAGCGATTTCTCCACCGGCTCCAGTTCACTGTTGAATACATCGATTCCCTCGTCGGTGACGACGGCGATCTCCCCGTCCTCCATATAGGCCACTTCCCGGGTGTACTTGATGACGGCCGTCACGTCGGAGGCAATAAAATTTCCGATTTTGCTGTAGCCCAGGATCAGCGGGCTGTCCTTGCGGGCGGCGATCAGTGCGTTGGGATAGTCGCTGCAGATGATACCGAAGGCATAGGAGCCCTCAATGCGGTGCAGAGCACGGGACAAAGCGTCCAGCATGTTGTGAGTTTCGTCATAGTAGAATTCCAGCAGCTGGACCACCACCTCGGAGTCGGTGTCGGAGGTGAATTTGACGCCCTTCTGCAGCAGGGATTCCTTGATCTCAAGATAGTTTTCGATGATGCCGTTGTGCACCAGGGCGATGTTGCCGCTCTCGCTGACGTGAGGATGGGCGTTGACGTCGTTGGGCTCGCCGTGGGTGGCCCAGCGAGTGTGTCCGATGCCCAGTGTGCCGTCCAGATCTTCCCCGCCGTGAATCATGTCGCTGAGTACCTTGAGGCGGCCCTTGCTTTTTCTGATCTGCAGCCCCTGGGTCTCCGAGCGCACCGCCACGCCGGCGGAATCATAGCCCCGGTACTCCATTCTGGCCAATCCGTCCAGCAAAATAGGAGCCGCCGATTCGCGGCCCGCAAAACCAATAATACCACACATATAATAATCCTCCTGAATTGTTCTGTTCACGTACCGCGGCGCGGCACGCGCAATCAATTTGACGGCAGGGTAATTGCCGCCACGAGCAAGTTCAAAAGGACAAACGCGCAGCCATCTGTCGCTTTTATCGCGGTCACAGCCTCTCTGTTTTGCGGTCGCCCGCATATTTGTCAGCTGTGTGCGCACCCGCGGGTACGGAGGGGCATCCGCCGAAATCTTCGATACTCCCCTCTCCTCGTCGTCCCGGCCGGAATCCGGCCCGGGCGCTGGCGCTGTGTGATGGGCAGCAGCCCATACCCTCCTTTCAGTTCTGCGCTTTCTTTTGTCCGCGTCTGCCGCTGCGCGGCGGAGCGGGCTGCGGGCCTTCCGCCCGCGGAGATCTGCCTGATCTATGCCATTGTACGCGGCGCGGTGCGCCGGGTGCAACAATCAACGCCTTGCGGCGTTTGATCCATGGATAAAACGGTGAAAACCGGTAAATACTTCCATAGGAGGATGATGCCGATGATGACCGCTTTTTCAAGAACTTTAATTTTGTATCTTCTCATTATGATTGGCCTGCGCCTGATGGGCAAGCGCCAGATCGGCGAGCTGGAGCCCAGCGAGCTGGTCCTGACCATGATGCTTTCAGACCTGGCCACCGTCCCGATGCAGGACTTCGGCAAACCCCTGCTCTCCGGCGTGATTCCCATTCTGACGCTGCTGGCACTGTCCATGCTGCTCAGTCAGCTGTCACTCAAGAGTCTGCGGTTTCGTTCCCTGGTCTGCGGAAAACCAACCATTTTAATTGAAAACGGAAAGCTCCGGCAGGGCGCCATGCGGAAAAACCGCTTTACCATTGACGAACTGCTGGAGGAACTGCGGGGACAGGGAATCTGTGACATCCAATCGGTCAAATACGCTGTGTTGGAGAATTCCGGCCAGCTCTCTATTCTCCCCTGGCCCCAGGAACAGCCGCCCACGGTGAAGCAGATGCGAATGGATGTAAAGGACGATGTGGAGCTGCCCCGCATTCTCATCAATGACGGCCGCGTAATCGAGAGAAATCTCGTTGACTGTAAAAAGTCCGAGGAATGGCTGAAAACTCAGCTGAAAAAGCACGGATTCGGCTCCCCAGGGGACGTCTTTTTGATGACGCTCACCGGGACGGATACCGTCAACTGCCTGCCGAAGGAGGCGTCCAAATGAAATCCTTTGCTCCGCCGCTGCTGCTGCTGGCGGCCATTCTCATTTTCTCCATCTGGAACTGCAACACCATGAAATCGGACACCGACCGCTGGTCGGATCAGATGGAACAGGTGGATGCCCTTGCGGTCAGCGGGGACTGGAAACTGGCCCTTTCGGGCCTCGCCGACAGCTACGACGACTGGTCTGGAAACCAGACCTATCTTCACATCGTGGCGGAGCATGACGCAGTGGACAGTACCGAAGGAATGTACCTCCGGGCGCAGGCCTTTGCCCGTACGGAGGAGCTCACCGAATTCCGCGCGGAAATCGCCGATCTGCGCAATCATCTCAGACTGCTGTCGGAGATGGAGCGCTTCAGCATCAAAAACGTCCTGTGACGGGTATGTCTACTTGTCCGCCAGAAGCTTGTTCAGCTCCGACATAAAGGTGTCGATGTCCTTGAACTGGCGATACACGGAGGCAAAACGGACATAGGCCACCTCGTCGACCTTCTTTAGCCGGTTCATGACCTGTTCGCCGATGGTCGCGGTGTTGATCTCCCGTTCCATGGAGTTCTGCAGCTCCTGCTCAATCTCGTCGGCAATCCGCTCCAGCTCAGCCAGCGGTACCGGCCGTTTTTCGCAGGCGCGTATCATGCCGCCCAGCACCTTTCGCCGGTCGAAGCTCTGCCGGCTTCCGTCTTTTTTGACCACGACCATGGGCAGGCTCTCCACCATCTCGTAGGTGGTAAACCGCTTCTGGCAGGAAAGGCATTCCCTGCGGCGGCGGATGCTTGCGCCCTCGTCGGCGGGGCGGGAATCAATGACCTTGCTCTCACTGTATCCGCAAAAGGGGCATTTCATAGAAAACCTCCCGAATCTTTGCCGGGCGGCGCCCGGTTTGACCTTCCTGCGGAGACAGTGCCGGAAATGTCCCTGCAATTGCGTTCATTATAGCACGGCGCCATGGAATATGGTAGACATAATTTCTATTTTTTTGCAGATTTTTGGGAAGGTCAATCAAATACCGGGGCTTCATTCCGGTCAAATGCAAACACAGCGTAGGCCGTGCCGCCGATGCGCAGAATCCGGGCAAAGCAGAACAGCGGAACCAGGGGAAATGGGCCCCCCGTGTCAAAGGGCAGCGCCAGAAACCGCCTTCCCTTTCCCCGCCGGGTCATCGCGCCGGATATCCCCCGTAGCTGGTGCTGCAGGAACCCGGACTGGAACAGCCGCTCCGGGCTGCCCGTACTTTGCCAGTCCTCCTCCGCCGTCCCACCGTCGCAGGAGCGCAGTTCTCCCCGGAGGAATGTCCCCGCCGGACCGGTCAGCTCCCTGGAAAAACGGCGGCACATCGTCAGCGTTCCCTGCTGCGCCTCCGGAACACCCAGCCGCAGCTCTCCGCCGGTCCCCACAATCCAGGCGGAAAAGAGTCCGTCCCCTCTGCACCGCAGCCGGAAGACGGTGCAGTTCGCCTCCTGCTCCACCGTCATCTCTCCCACGGTCTGTCCATCCCGCAGCACCGGAAATCTGTCCATACTGCGCCTCCTTCCTGCCAGAACGCAAAAAACCACCTGCACAATCCTATGTGCAGGCGGTTTTAATCATACCGGACTCAGGATACGGAATACGTCCCCCGGACCAGGACCTTGACCGTAGCGGCGGTGGCTTTCACGCCCCGTTTCTCGACGGTCATCATGTAGAGGTGATTTTGAGTCAGCGCGCTGCCGCCGCTGATGGTTCCCCCGGTGGTTTCATCCACCAGTCCGGGCGCGGAGGCCGCCACACAGACAGCAGTGCCGATCCGGAGCATAACCTCGCAGCCGACGCCGCCGGTGAGCACCTTCCCGCTGGTCAGCGTCACCACCGTGAAGGTGGAGGTTCCCGCGGTTCCTGGGCTCCCGGTTCCGCCGGCCGCGGCGATCTGCTGATCAATCTTGGCGGTGAGCTGGGTGTTCCGGGCGGAAATTTTGCTGTCCACCTTGGAAAGGACGGTGGTCAGAAAGGTGTCGTTCAGATAGCTGAGCGTCACCAGCGGATCACCGGAGGTGCCTACCTCCGCGGCGGCGGAAACGGTGGCGTTCAGCGCAAGAAAAAGCGCCAGCAGAACGGCTGCCCGCAAAGCCCATCGATTCTTTTTCATATGTACCTCCCGCTTTCTTTCGTGTATGTCAGAACGCCGTCTCCCGGAAAGGCAGTGCCTCCCCGGGAAAACGGCAAATAGCTTAAACCAGCTGGTCATGCTGCAAACCGAAGCTGACAGCAATCGCCGTGTCTATTTTTTCCATAACGCGCTCATCCACGCGTCCCATCTTTTCCCGCAGCCGCCTCTTATCCAGAGTGCGGACCTGCTCCAGCAGAACCACGGAATCCTTTGTCAGGCCGCAGTCCTCCTCCACGGGCAGCTCGATATGCGTCGGCAGCCGCGCTTTGCCGGTCTGGGAAGTAATCGCCGCTGCGATCACCGTAGGGCTGTATCGGTTTCCGGTGTCATTCTGAATAATCAGCACCGGCCGGACGCCGCCCTGCTCGCTTCCCACGACCGGGGAAAGATCCGCATAGAAAATATCTCCACGCTTGACACTCGTATCCACAAAGTTCACACTCCGCCGAAAGAAGTACCCGTCACCGGTTTCTTTCCGGTTAGGCCACTATCATTCTCCCACGCAGCAGCGGAATTTATACTCGGTCAAGATCTCAAATTCCGGCATCCCGGCCCCGAACTATTCTATGCCGGACAAGGCCGCAAGGTGCGCGCGGCGGAGGTCACACCATCATTTTCAGGTCCCGTCCCACGAATTTTCCACCCTCGATGTACACCCGTGGAACTCGTCTGGACAGGGCGCACAGCATCTCATAGCTAATGGTTCCAGCCATCTCCGCCATCTTTTCGACAGGGTTTCCCTCGCCGAACACCACCACCTCGTCGCCGGTATGGACGTTGGGCAGATCCGTCAGATCCACCATGCACATATCCATGCAGATGCGTCCCCGAATGGGGGCGGGGCCGTCCTTTGTCAGCATCTTCCAGCGGTTGGACATAGACCGGAACAGACCGTCGGCATAGCCGATGGGAAGCACGCCCATGCGGCTGGGCCGCTCCGTGAAGTAGGTGCGGCCATAGCTGATGGAGGTGTCGGGCCCATACTCCTTGATGGGGCCCACCGTGGTTTTCAGGGTCAGCACGGGCTTCAGCCCGAACTGGGCGGACATGGGCTCCGCGCCGTACAGCACCACGCCGGGTCGGCACATATCCCAGGATAGCTCGGGATAAAACAGAACGCCGCCGCTGTTGCTGCAGTGATGGAGGCGGAATTGAATGCCGGAGCGCATCTCCACCTCGCTGACCATGCGGGTAAAGCGGTCATACTGGAGCTTGGTGAACTCACGGCTCACGGGATTTTCCGGCTCGTCGGCCACGCAGAAGTGGGTAAAAACTCCCTCCCAGTCCAGGCCGGGCAGCTTCAGCGTCTCCAGGATCCGCTCCAGGCTCTCTTCATAATGGGACTCGTCGCACAAATAGCCGAGACGTCCCATGCCGGTGTCCAGTTTCAGGTGAACCTTCAGCGTCTTGCCGTAGGCATGTGCCTCCCTGGAGTAAGCCTGAGCGATCTCCAGACAGGACACATCCTGCGTCACCTGATTGTCAATCAAGACGCGGGTCATGTCGGCGGGCGTGTAGCCCAGCAGCAAAATGGGCAGATTGACCTGATTGCGGCGCAGCTCCTGCGCCTCCTCCAGATTGGAGATGGCCAGATAATCCGCGCCCAGCTGTTCCAGCTTCAGCGCCACACGGATCGCTCCGTGTCCGTACGCGTCCGCCTTGACAATCCCGAGAAATTTGGCGTGGGGGCCCATCTGCTCACGCAGTTTATTATAATTATAGGTGAGGTTATCCAGATTCACCTCGGCCCAGGTCCGTTTCAGTATCTTTTTCTTCATGTGACAACGTCCTCCAAACAGTCTGTTGCAGAAACTGTGCGGCGCCGGATACGTCGGGCAGGCGGACCATAACCTGCCGTCTGTCAGTTCCCTGTTTCATTGTTCTGCAGTATATCATAAAACGAAAAGCTCGTAAACTCCACGTGGAAAATTATTTCGTCTCCCACGGCGATCTCTCCGCACACCGGTGTGTTGCCATCCTTTTGAAGCCAGACGGTGGAGAGAATTTTTTCGCCGCTGTCCGTGGTCTGATCCATGCACAGGCGAAGGCAGGGGATCTCTCCCACCTTCTCCTCGTTCTGCTCCAGCAGCCAGCCGCTGCGCAGTGCGCTCATCAGCCGCGCCGGACACATCAGCGGGCTGACCTCCTCGTCGCTCAGCGTTCCGGCGTCCAGACAGAGATCCTCATACTGGAGTTTCAGCTGGTCGCCGGTCAGCACCGCCTTCACTCCCGCCACCGTGTCCGGAGAGAGCACCTCCACCGTGGTCTCCCCCTCCGGTGCATAGTCGCAGCTCAATGTAAACGTCAGCGCGTCCTCGCTGCCCGTGCCGCAGGTGACCGCGGCCTCCATCTTGCAGCCGGTCATGTCCTGATACGGTTTCCGCGCAGCGGACGCCTGCTTTTGTGAAGTTTCTCCGCCGCAGCCGGTCAGCAGCAGGCAGAGCGCCATCATTGGTACGCAAATCCATCTGCGCACCCCAAAACCTCCCTATCGCTCTAAAATGTCCCGAAACGCCAACGGCAGCAGCTCCACAAGATCCGCAGGCGCCATGCCATACTCACTCAGACGTTCCGCCGCCAGATCGCCCGCACGGCCGTGGAGCCAGACCCCGCATCCCGCGGACTGCACTGGCGTCGCCCCCTGGCACAGCAGCGAAGCAATCACGCCCGTCAGTACGTCGCCGCTGCCGCCCTTGGCCATGCCCGCATTCCCCGTGGTGTTTACCAGGACGTTGCCCGTTGGGGCCGCGGTGGCTGTGTTGTGCCCCTTCAGCACCAGCACACAGCCGTGGGTCTTCGCAAAATCCCGGGCAGCGCCCAGCCGGTCTTGGGAATCCGGCCGTCCGCCCAGCCGAGCAAACTCGCCGTCGTGAGGAGTCAGGATCGTCGTCCGCCCCCTTCGGCTGTCCAGTACATCTATATGCCCCTCCAGCGCGTTGATGCCGTCTGCATCCAGCACCACGGGTTTTTCCGTCCGCCGCAGCAGCTCGCAGACAAGCCGCGTCACCTCGTCGGACCGGCCCAGCCCGGGACCCAGTGCGAACACATCACACTGCTCCAGCTTTTCCAGTATTTCCTGTAAAGCCTTATAGCTTAACATTCCCTTTTTGTCGGGCAGTGGGAACGGCATGGCCGAATCACACTTTGCCGCCTCCACCCGCCAGATCTCCTTTGGTACGCCCAGCGTCACAAGGCCGCAGCCGGAGCGCACCGCAGCGGCTGCTGTCAACGCAGGCGCCCCGGTGTACTCCACACAGCCCCCCACAATCAGCAGTTTACCGAAGGTTCCCTTGTGCCCGTCCGCCTTTCGTACCGGCAGCGCCCGATAAACGAACTCCGCCTCCACCGTCTGCGCCGGGCACACCAGCTCCCGCGTGAGATCCGCCGGGATGCCGATATCGCAGACCTCCACGGTGCCGGACAGGATGCTTCCGGCTCCCACAAAGTGTCCGATCTTAGGCAGTGTAAAGGTAACTGTCCTGTCAGCCTTTACCGCGCGGCCCAGGATTTTTCCCGTGTCGGCGTTCACGCCGCTGGGAAGGTCGGCGGCCACGACCCGGCCAGCCGCCTCATTGAGCAGAGCCACCGCTGCACCGTATGTCGAATCCGCCCCGATTTCCCGGGAAAGCCCCACGCCGAAGAGGGCGTCGATCAGCACCTGACTGCGCAGAATCCAGCTCCGCTGGCGCGGATCGGACGGGTCGAAATCTTCCAGCTCCACCCCGCACTCGGACAGGCGGCCCGTCTCCTCCAGCGCGTCGGGCGTCAGCTTATCGTAGGCTCCGGCCAGAAACACCCGAACTCTCACCCCGGAGAGAAACAGCAGCCTTGCGGCGGCAATGCCGTCTCCGCCGTTGTTGCCGCTGCCGCAGAGCACCGCCGCCCGATACTTCCCCGCCTTGTCCGGAAGCAGCTCCAGTGCGGCATCACGGATTCCAGCCGCAGCCCGCTCCATCAGTTCAATGGATGGAATCTTCCGCTCCTCGATGGCCCGTCGGTCCAGTTCCTTCATCTGACCAGTCGTTGCAAGTTTCATAGCGATCCTCCTCAGTTCAACGTGTGCCAGCGCTTCTTCTCTCATTATAGGGCAAATTCCCCTTGCATTTCAACTTTTTTTGTGCTATATATATTAGTTGTTATCAGCAATGAACGGGAAAATAGCGGATGCAACGTCTCCAAGAGAGGGCTGGTCACCGGCTGAAAGCCGGCCCGGGGCGTGTCGCTTGGTTCGCCCGGGAGCCGTTCTGGAGACAGAACCGGACCGCCCTCCGTTATCGGGGTCATGAGTGCGCGCGATTTTCGCGTGAAATTGGGTGGTACCACGGAAGCAAGCCTTTCGTCCCGAGTGTGGGATGAGAGGTATTTTTTTATCCATTTTTCCACAAACTATCCGCATTTTCAACATATTTTGTAAGGAGCATCGACAATGAAGGATCAATTGGAAACCATTCGCACCAGTGCGCTGGAATCCATCAGCGCCACCCAGGCCGTCGCCGACCTGGAGGCCATCCGGATCAAGTATCTGGGCAAAAAGGGCGAGCTGACGGCTGTGCTCAAGCAGATGGGCGCCCTGTCCGCCGAGCTGCGTCCCGTCATGGGCCAGATGGCCAACGAGGTCCGCGCCGCGCTGGAAACCGCCATTGCGTACCAGTCCTCCGCATTGGAGCAAAAGGCGCTCTCCGCCCGGCTGAAGCACGAGACGGTGGACGTCACCGTCCCCGGCAAAAAGCTGGCGGTGGGTCACAAGCATCCCATGTACACCGTGCTGGACGAAATCAAGGATATCTTCATCGGCATGGGCTTTGAGATTCTGGACGGTCCGGAAGTGGAGCTGGCGGACTACAACTTCACCCGGCTGAACACGCCGGAGGATCATCCCGCCCGGGAGTGGTCCGATACCTTTTATTTAAAGGAGGACAGCAGCGTCCTGCTGCGCACCCAGACCTCCAACATGCAGATCCGGGCCATGGAGACCCGCTCCCTCCCCATCCGAGTGCTGTCTCCCGGCCGGGTTTACCGCAAGGACGAGGTGGACGCCACCCACTCCCCCATGTTCCATCAGATCGAAGGTCTGGTGGTGGATCGCGGCATCACCATGGGGGATCTGAAGGGCACACTGAACGAGGTCATCCGCAAGATCTACGGTGAAAATACCGTCACCCGTTTCCGTCCCCACCACTTTCCGTTCACGGAGCCCAGCTGCGAGATGGATATCCAGTGCCACAAGTGCGGCGGGGTGGGCTGCCCTACCTGCAAGGGCGAGGGCTGGATTGAGGTCCTGGGCGCGGGCATGGTGCATCCGAAGGTGCTCCGGGGCTGCGGCATCGATCCGGATCAATACTCCGGCTTTGCCTTTGGAATGGGGCTGGAGCGGCTGGCGCTGGGTCAGTTCAAAATCAGCGACATGCGCCTGATTTTTGAAAACGACGTACGGTTCCTGAACCAGTTCTGAGAAAGGAGAGCGAAAAAATATGAATTTATCCCGTAAATGGCTGAATGAATTTGTGGAGATCGACGCCGGCGATAAGGAATTTGCCGAGGCGATGACGCTCTCCGGCTCCAAGGTGGAGGTCACAGAGGTCCTGAACGACGAGCTGAAAAACGTGGTGGCGGGCCGTATCGTGGAGATGACAAAGCACGAGAACTCCGATCATATGTGGGTGTGCCAGATCGATGTGGGTGAATCCGCTCCCATTCAGATCGTTACCGGCGCGTGGAACGTCCACGTGGGCGATTTGGTTCCCGTGGCAAAGCATCACTCCCTGCTGCCCGGCGGCGTCAAGATTGAAAAGGGCAAGCTCCGGGGCGTGGAATCCGCCGGCATGCTCTGCTCCCTCAAGGAACTGGGCCTGACTGCGGAGCACGACTATCCCGACGCGGTCATTCAGGCCGCCGCTCTGCTGAACGACTATGTCCCCCTCAAAGGCGAACAGCCCTCCATCCCCGCCGGCATCGCTCCGGGAGACAAAATTTTTGGCAAGGTTGTGGCCGCCCGGGTCACATCGCTGTCTGGGGATGGCCTCATCTATTCCGTAAAGCTGAACGCCGGCAGCGGCGAAATCGAGATCACCACCGGCTGCCAGAACCTCCATGAGGGCGATCTGGCGGCCTACGACGCGGGCCGCAACGCCGTCTGCACTCCGGCAGATCTCCATGCCCAGCAGGCAGAGTTCCCCCACTGCATCTCCGACGGTATCTGGATTCTGCATGAGGACGGCGTAAAGCCCGGCGACGACATCGCCGGGGTCATTGGCGCGGACGATCACATGGTGGAGTTTGAGATCACGCCCAACCGCCCCGACTGCCTGAGCGTGATCGGCCTGGCCCGGGAGGCGGCCGTCACTTTCGGTAAACCCCTGAAGCTGCACACCCCCGAAATCCGGGGCTGCGGCGGCAGCATCGCCGATCTGGTGGATATTGAAATTGAAGATCCCGACCTGTGCCCGCGCTACACCGCACGCATGGTCAAAAACGTGAAAATCGCCCCCTCCCCCGCCTGGATGCGCCAGCGTCTGCGCAACAGCGGCGTGCGCCCCATCAACAACATCGTGGACATCACCAACTATGTGATGCTGGAGTACGGCCAGCCCATGCACGCCTTCGACTTCTCCTGCGTGGAGGGCGGAAAGATTCTCGTCCGCACCGCCCGGGAAGGGGAGACCATCCAGACGCTGGATGGCAACGAACGCAGGCTCACCCCCTCCATGCTCTGCATCTGCGACGAGCAGAGGCCCGTCTGCGTGGCGGGCGTCATGGGCGGCGCCAACTCCGAAATCGTGGGCGACACCGCCATGGTGCTGTTCGAGTCCGCCACTTTCAACGGCGCCTCCGTCCGCCGCACCGCCGTCGCCCTGAACATGCGAACGGACGCCTCCGCCCGCTATGAAAAGGGCCTGGATCCCATGAACACCATGAAGGCCGTGGAGCGGGCCTGTGAGCTGGTGGAGCTGCTGGGCTGCGGCGAAGTGGTGGACGGCGTTATGGACGTCATCGCCAGGGACTCCAACCCCACCGTCGTCCGGCTGGAGACGGAGCGGATCAACGCCCTTTTGGGTACCGACGTGCCTGAGTCCGAGATGCGCCGCATCCTGGAGAATCTGGACTTCCAACTGGAGGGCGACCGGATCATCGTCCCCTCCTGGCGCGGCGATGTGGAGCATTACTCCGACATCGCGGAGGAAGTGGCCCGGTTCTACGGCTACAACCGGATTCCCGTGACGCTGATGCGGGGCGCGGCCATCCGCGGCGGGTATACCCCGGTGCAGCAGGCGGAGCGAACCGTGGGCGCGGCGTGCCGCACCTGCGGATACAACGAGATCATCACCTACTCCTTCATCAGCCCCGCCTATTATGACAAGATCAATCTTCCGGCGAACTCCCCGCTGCGGGATTCCCTGAAAATTCTGAATCCCCTGGGCGAGGACACCTCCATCATGCGCACCACCACGCTCCCCTCCATGCTGGAAATTCTCACCCGGAATTATAACTACCGCAACAAGAGTGTCCGGCTGTACGAGCTGGGACGGGTCTACTTCAAGCGCGCCGACGGCCTGGCCGACGAGTCCAAGATCCTGTCTCTGGGCGCCTATGGCGAGATGGACTTCTACACCCTGAAAGGCGCGGTGGAGACGATTCTGGAGGAACTGCGCATCACCGGCGTCACCTACGAGGCCGAGCGGGAGAATCCCTCCTATCACCCCGGCCGCTGTGCCAGAGTCTGCCGGGACGGCAGGCAGTTGGGTGTGCTGGGTCAGATTCACCCCGCCGTGGCGGCGGCCTACGGGGTGGAGGAAGCGCTGTACGCCGCAGAGCTGGATTTCAGCGCGCTCTACGCCGCCCGAAACGCTCTGCCCGTCTATCAGCCCCTGCCCCGCTTTCCTGCCGTCACCCGCGACATCGCGGTGGTCTGCAAACTGGAGGTTACCGTGGCCGCGCTGGAGGACTGCATCCGCCGGGGCGCCAAGGGCCTGCTGAAGGACGTATCCCTGTTTGATATCTATACCGGCCCTGGCATCGCCCCCGATAAAAAGAGCGTGGCGTTCAACCTGCAGCTCCGCGCTGACGACCGCAACCTCACCGCCGAGGAGGCCGACGCCGATGTCGGGAGCATTCTGGAGCTGCTGAAAGCGGAATTGGACGCGTCGCTGCGGTAAAATTCGCTTTCTTCTTCCCGAAATACTTTACACAGCGGGAAAAAACGAGTATACTAAAGCCCATATAGAAAAGGAAGGTGGTGTCTGAATGGACGACTTTACTCGTAAATTCAGTATTGCAATGGAAAAGGACGCGGAAATACGTCAGGTTCTCACTACCGTCTATCAGGCATTGGAGGAAAAGGGCTACAATCCCATCAATCAGATTGTGGGCTACATTCTCTCCGAAGACCCCACCTATATCACCAATCACAACAATGCCCGGACTCTGATCCGGAAGATTGACCGGGACGAGCTGCTGCAAGTGTTGGTTAAGAAGTACCTCGACCAGTAACAATTATGACAAATTAATCCAAATCCCGCGGAATTCGGTGTAAAAGTGGCAAAAACCACAATTTACCGTTCCGCGGGATTTTTATTTTTTGTGAAATTGCAAAAAATTCGATGGATTATTCCGTCACATTGTTTTCCTGCCGGCGTTGACAAAGCGGCAAAGATCTGTTACAATTTGGTTACAATTTTTAAAGGGGTGTTTCCATGGCAGAAGTAAAAAACGAAAAAGAAGTGTTGGTCTACAAGGGTCATCCGCTCCGCCGGGTGGACAATTTGGTCTACTATGGCACGATGGCTGAAAAATATATCATCATGATGCAGATTCTCGAGACGAAGAAGGAGCAGGATCTGGACGTGGCAACCCGTGTTTCCGTCCAGCTGCAGTTCACCGACCCGGATCTGAAGTCCCGGGACCGCGTGATTAAGAAAAGTGAAAAGGGCAGCCTGTACGCTGCAATGGACGTGGCCGCCATCTGGCTCGACCGTGCCCTGGCCGGAAAAGAAAAATAATTCTCCGTCCTTCTGATTCCTCCACAATGACGACGCAGAAAGGAAGCGTACACCCATATGACTCACTTTGCAGGAAAAGCAGTCAAGATTTCCTTGATCTCCGTTGGCATGACCATGCTGCTGGCAGCCACCGCTCTGGCTGGTGACGTCGGCACAGGCGTTGGAGCCATTTCCGGTTCTTCCGTCAGATTGCGTTCGGATGCCTCCACTTCCTCCTCAATTGTTGCCACTCTGGACAAAGGTACCGCCGTTTCGATTCTGGGCAGCCAGGATGGCTGGTACCAAGTCAGTGTAAACGGCAGCACCGGGTATGTTTCCGGGGATTATCTGACCCTGGATACCGACGGCGTGTTTACCGCGCCGGGTCGTGTCAATACCGACGGTGTAAATGTCCGCTCCACGCCCAATGCCGAGAGCGACTCTCTGGCAACGGTGGATACCGGTACCACTCTGACAGTCACCGGTTTTTCCGACGGCTGGTACAGTGTCAAATGCCAGTACGGCACCGAAGGATATATCCGCAGTGATCTGGTGGATCTGATCACCGACGATTCCTCCGCCGGCGCGGGCACCAAGGTGGTTTCCACGGCAAAGCAGTATTTGGGCACCCGCTATTCCTACGGCGGCTCCTCTCCCAGCGGCTTTGACTGCTCCGGCTTCACCATGTATGTGTACAGCCAGTATGGCGTCTCCCTCCCCCACACCGCCACCGGGCAGTGGCAGAGCGGCGCCGGCTCCAAAGTCTACTCCTCCTCTGCCCTGCAGACCGGCGATCTGGTGTTCTTCTGCGATCCCAGCCGCTCTCTTGGCAAGGCCTGCTCCCACGCCGGAATCTATATCGGCGACAACCTGTTCATTCACGCATCCTCATCCAACAGCGGCGGGGTAATCATCAGCTCCCTGTCCGGCTACTACAGCACTTACTTTGTGGGCGGACTGCGTGTCCTTTAAGAACAGAATACATAAAAAGAGGCATGTCCGATTTTGGACATGCTTCTTTTTTTCCGCAAAAAACGCGGCGGGTTTTTCCCGCCGCGTTCTGCAATCCCGCTGTCTCTGAAAAACTGCCCGGGCATTCGCCGGTAGTTCCTCAGCGCGGGATATTGCTTTTTCAGCCGTGTTACCGGGAGCTGCTATCCGGAAGGTCATCCGCAGAGTTCTCCGGTGTAACATCCTCAGGCTCCGCTTCCGTTCCCTCGGCTGCGGTTTCGCCAGCAGGGGTCTTCTCCTCTGACGCGATTTTCTCGGTCATCGGCCCCTCGGTCGCGGTGTCTGCCGCTTCGGGGGCGGAATCTTCAGTTACAGCCCCATCCGGTGCGGCAGATACATCTGTTCCGTCTCCCGCAGCAGCAGCGGCAAGCTGATTGACCAGAAGGTCCTTGGGGTCGTGCTTTCGAATGCGAATCTCGTAAAACAACACGCCGGCAGAGATCAATACCATGACCATACTGAGCGCCTGGGAGACTCTGACTGGCTGGCCGAACAGCGACCAGTTGAACAGGTACAGGCTGTCGGTCCGCAGCCCCTCCACCCAGGTACGGCCCATGCCATACCACAGAAAGTAAAACCAGGTATTTTCCCCGTCAAACCGGCGGGCTTTCGTCACGATGAACAACAGCAGCAGCAGACCAATCACGTTCCATAGGCTCTCGTAGAAGAACGTGGGATGCACATCAATGTACGATGCGGCACTGGTCCAGAGCCGCATCCGCCAGGGCAGTGTCGTCTGTGCGCCGAATGCCTCCCGGTTCATGAAGTTTCCCCAGCGGCCGATGGCCTGACCCACCAGCAGACCCATGACGCACAGATCGGTCATGGCTCCCAGCCTGATTCGCTTGTGCCGGCAGTAGATGATCGCCAGCAGAAACACGGCAATCACCGTGCCGTAGATGGCCAGCCCGCCGTCCCAGATGGCTACAATCTTACTCCAGTCCGGCCCGCCGGAATCCGTCCGATACAGCGAGTAATAAAAAATCACATAGTAGGTGCGGGCACCCAGAATTCCCACGGGGACGCCCCACAGCACCAGATCCAGCAAATTGTCCTCTTTCAGTCCGAAGCGGTGGGCCTGCCTGGAACAAAGCCACAGCCCCACCAGTACACCCGTGGCAAGAATAATGCCGTACCAGTACACGCCATGGCCCAGATTGAGGGCCGTGGAGCTGGCGGTGAACTTCCAATCCCCGAACAGGCCGGGGAAACTGATGGGTGAATCCTTCATAATCGTCAAAATCAGCAGCTTCCTTTCATGTGTTTATGCTTCCCGGGGCAAAATCAGGGACAAAGCCGCGTGCTCCTCCCGGATATTCTGCCGCAGGAACGCGGCGATGTCGTCTTTGGTGATGGTGTCGAACACCTGGGGGAACCGATAGGCGTCAAAGCCGTTGAAATATCCCTCCGTCAGCGAGACGGCGATATTTTCAAAGGAGTTCAGGGCACGGAGCATCTCACCGAAGCCGGCCTTGCGCACCCGCTGGTAAAAGTCCTCGTCGATTCCCTCCTCGGTCAGGCGCTTTGCCTCCTCCAAAATGGCGGCGGCCACTGCCCGGGGTTCCCTGCTGTCGCCGCCGGCGTAGAGATAGGCCATACCGGGCATCATCTCGAAGGAGCCTCCAAAGCTGCTGTTAATCAGTCCCTGGTCGTACAGCCGAAGATACAGGGGGCTGGAATCCCCCAGCAGGATGTCACTGGCCATGTCGCCGATCAGGCTGCACCGCAGGTACTCCTCACCGTCCTCAGGCGCGGCGCACTTGAAGCCCGACAGAAACTGGGGCATGGAAACCTCCATGTTCAGTTCGGTCTCCTTCTGTGCCACGGCCTCCGGCTCGTCTCCGTAATCCCGTTCGATCACAGGCCCACCCTCCCGGGGCAGGATACTGCGTGCCATATCCACAATGTGGATGGGATCCACGTTGCCCACCACGGTGAGAATCATGTTGGACGGCGCATAAAACGCCTTGTGGCAGTCGTACAGTGTCTGAGCCGTAATTTCCTTGATGCTGTCAATGCTCCCCGCCACGGAGATGCGGCCGGTGCTCTTCTGATAGAGCGCCTGCATCATGCGGGTGTAGAGCTGCCAGTCGGGGTTGTCCTCGATCATCCGGATTTCCTGCCCGATGATCCCCTGCTCCTTGGCCACGCTCTCTTCCGTAAAATAGGGAATCGACACAAAGGACAGCAGAATTTTCAGGTTTTCCTCAAAATGCTCGGTGGAGTCGAAATAATAGCCCGTCATGGCGTTGGAGGTAAACGCGTTGGGCTCGGCGCCGTTTTTCGCCAGCTCCTGCAGCGCGTTGCCCTCCTTGGTATCGAACATCTTGTGTTCCAGATAGTGGGCGATGCCCGCCGGGGTGTCCAGCCACTGTCCGTTCAGCTGGAAGCGGACATCCATGCCGCCGTAGCGGGTGGCGAAAAAGGCATAGCTTTTTGCGTGCTCGGGCTTGGGCACCACGCAGATCTGCAGTCCGTTGGGCAGCGTCTCCCAATAGATGGACTCGCCGATGCGATCATAAAAAATCTGTTTCATTGAGCGGCCTCCTTTCCCTTGAGAAAATACACGGTATCCAGTGAGACCGTCTTCATTGCGTCAAAAATACGCTCCGGCGTGACCTTGCGCACCTCGATCGCCAGCTCCTCCGGCGACTCTTCCAGGCCCGTGGCGGCCTGTCCCAGATAAAAATTCTCCAGCTTGGCCTGGGAGTCCCCCATGGATGCGTAGGAGTTGAGCAGCGTGCTGCGGGCTCCGTCCAGCTCCCAGTCCTCCAGTTCCCCATTCTGGACCGCCCGGAGCTGAAGCATAATTTCATCAAAAGCCTTCTGATAATTCTCCAGCTCAATGCCGGAGGAAACGGTAATCAGGTTCTTGCTCCTGTGGAACATGGAGGAGGCAAAATAGCACAGGGACAGCTTTTCCCGGACGTTCAGAAACAGCTTGGAATTGCTGCTTCCGCCAAACAGGGTGTTGCCCATCAGCAGTGCCGTGGGGTCAGCGGAACCACAGGCGAAACCCATGCCCAGCTTTCCCTGGGACACGTCCAGCTCCTCCGTCACGGTCCGGACGGCCTGACGGGGCGTGTGAGCCCCGGCGTATTCCGTCTTGCGCACCAGCTCCCGGGGCAGGGCGGAGAAAGCATCCAGCAGCGTGGCCTCCACCCGCTCGGGGGCGGCGCTGCCGCTGTAGAACAGCTCCAGCCGCGCGGAGGATAGCAGCTCCGTATAAGCCGCGTATAGCTTCTGGGAATTGATCTTTTCTGCGCTCTTCTCGTCGCCGTAGCGGCTGATGCCATATGGCTCGCCGGCACACATCTCCTGCATCAGGCGCAGATCGGCATACTCCCGCTTGTCGTTGATCATGCTGCGGATGGCATCCACCAGATTGGTGCGTTCACTCTCCACAAAGGCGGGCAGAAAACGGCCGCTGCGGGTCACAGGGGCGCAGATCAGCTCGCCCAGCAGAGCCGCCATCGGCTCCAGCAGCTTCTCACCCCCCGGTGCGTAAGTGTCGTCAATAAAGCTGGATACAAACCCCACGCACTGATTCTCACCTTTTTTGCGGACGGTGTAGTCCAGATGCGCCCCGTACAGCCGATCCAGTTCGGCAGACAAAGCACCCAGATCCGGGAACCGGACGGTGCCCCGCCGCAGCACAGCAGGAAGCAGAGCCAGCGGAGCGGCGGAGCTTTCCGTCAGCGGCGTCACAAATTGGGCGGAGAGCAGGCTTGTTTTAAATTTCTGCGCCGGCAGGCAGGTCAAATAGACGCCGTCGGCGATCCTGAAATGCGTTTCCTTCATGCGTTCAGCTCCTCTGTATCAGTTGCGGCTTTCACGGAAGCCGATAGGTTACAGAATATACGGGTGTAGTATACCACTTTTTTCATCCTTCCCGCAAGGGAAACAATTGAAATGCACCCTCGGCGGGCATCGCGCTTCAAATTCTCCGTTTTTCCCCGGAGCATCCCGTCTTTGCCGGGAAAAGAATTCCGGAAACCTGATTTTTCTGCCGAATTTCCCTTGACTTTTCAATGGAATTCCTGTAAACTAAATCCTGTTGTAAAGCGTTATAACTTTACAGAAAGGGGAACTCTCATGAAAAATCAGACCTATCGGATGACCATGCTCTATGATTTTTATGGGGAACTCCTGACGGATCGGCAGAAGGAATTCTTCGACTTATATTATAATGAGGACCTCTCCCTGTCCGAGATCGCCGAGAATGCGGAGATTTCCCGTCAGGGCGTCCGGGACGTGATTGTCCGCGCCGAGGCCGTCATGCAGGAGATTGAGGACAAGACCGGCTTGATCCGCCGGTTTGAACAGATGCACAGCCACCTGACTTCCATCCAGTCCGCCGCCACCGAGATCAAAACCATCAACTACCGGCAGTACGAGGATAACCGCCTGACCGAGCTGGCGGATCTCATCCATCGGGAAACCGCCGCTTTAGAGGAATAATACATGGCATTTGAAGGACTGACAGAGAAATTATCCGCGACATTCAAAAAGCTGCGCGGCAAGGGCCGCCTGACGGAAAACGACGTCCGGGAGGCCATGCGGGAAGTCCGCCTGGCACTGCTGGAGGCCGACGTCAGCTATAAGGTGGTCAAAGAATTCGTGGCCGGCGTCACGGAGCGTGCCATCGGCAGCGACGTGCTCAACAGCCTGACGCCCGCACAGCAGGTCATTAAAATCGTCAACGAGGAAATGACCCGGTTGATGGGTGGCAGCGATGCGAAGATCTCCATGGCCGCCCATCCCCCCACCGTGGTAATGCTGGTGGGCCTGCAGGGCGCCGGCAAAACCACCAACGGCGCCAAGCTGGCGGGCCTGATGCGCCGGCAGTACAGCAGACGTCCCCTTTTGGCGGCCTGCGACGTCTACCGCCCCGCCGCCATTGAGCAGCTGAAGGTCGTGGGCTCCCAGCTGGAGCTGCCCGTCTTTGAGATGGGGCAGGGCGATCCGGTTTCCATCGCCCGGGAGGCGGTGAAGCACGCGAAGGACCACGGCAACGATATGGTCTTTCTGGATACCGCCGGCCGGCTTCATGTGGACGAGGAGCTGATGGACGAGCTCAAGCGCATGAAAGAGGCCGTCCATCCCAACGAGATTTTGCTGGTGGTGGATGCCATGACCGGTCAGGACGCAGTCAATGCCGCCTCAGCTTTCGACGAGGCGCTGGGGATCGACGGCGTGATCCTGACCAAGCTGGACGGCGATGCCCGGGGAGGCGCCGCTCTCTCCATTCGGGCCGCTACCGGAAAACCCATTAAATTTGCGGGCACGGGCGAAAAGCTGGACATGATCGAGCCGTTCTATCCTGACCGCATGGCCTCCCGGATTCTGGGCATGGGCGATATGCTCACCCTGATTGAGAAGGCGCAGCAAAATTACGATCTGACGCAGGCAGCCAAGCTGGAGGAAAAGCTCCGCAAAAGTAAGCTGACCCTGCAGGACTATTATGAGCAGCTCCAGCAGCTGCGCGGCATGGGCGATCTGTCCCAGCTGGCGGGCATGATGCCCGGCGGCATGGGCAAGCAGCTGCAGGGCGCCTCTCTGGATGAAAAGGTTCTGTCCCATACCGAGGCCATCATTCTCTCCATGACCCCGCTGGAGCGGGAAAACCCGCAGATTCTGGGCGCCAGCCGCAAAAAGCGGATTGCCGCAGGCTGCGGGCTGCAGGTTGTGGACGTCAACCGGCTGCTCAAGCAGTTTGAGATGATGCAGCAGCTGACCCATCAGATGTCCCGGGGCCGGATGACCGGCAACCGGCTGAGCCTGTCCCACGGGCTGGGCAAGCGCAAGCGCAAATAAAGGAAATAAGTGCAATCGCATTTATTATAAAAATGAAACATTGAAAATATTGTTGGAGGTACATGATCATGGTTAAAATCAGACTGCGCCGTCTGGGCGCAAAGAAAGCTCCTTTCTATCGCCTTGTGGTGGCCGATTCCCGTTTTCCCCGCAACGGCCGCTTCATTGAGGAGATCGGCACTTACAATCCCTGCGTCTCCCCCGCGGAGATCAAGATCGATGCCGAGCGTGCTCAGGCCTGGATCAAGTCCGGTGCTCAGCCCACCGACACCGTTCGCGCTCTGCTGAAAAAAGTAGACGTCCTCTAATCCGGAGGGCAGCGCATGAAAGACTTGCTGCTCTACATCGCCAGAAGCCTTGTGGACCACCCTGAGGCCGTCACCGTGACGGAGGTTCCGGGGGATCAGGAGCTGACGTTGGAGCTGCGCGTCGCCCCCGACGACATGGGCAAGGTCATTGGCCGTCAGGGTCGTATTGCAAAGGAGATTCGGACCGTGGTCCGCTCCTATGCTCAGCGTACCGGCGTCAAGGTTTCGGTCGATATTGTAGACTAAGAGAAGGGAGCGAATCTTCGCTCCCTTTTTCACGCGCGGCCTCCCGTCTGAAAAAACCTTGCCCGTCTCGGAAAAAGCGGTTATACTGTCCATATATCCCAGATGCCGCAAACTCTTCCGCTGCTGTTCCCGCGCGGGCAGCAGCGGTTCCATAAGGAGACAGCCCATGAAATTGGAATCCATAGCCATCGGCCGCATTGTCAATGCCCACGGTACCAGGGGCGAGGTGCGGGTGCATCCCATCAACCAGCCCCCTCAGTTCCTCACCCGGTTCAAAACCTTTTATCTGGACGGCACTCCGGTGCAGCCCACGGCCAATCACGTGCACAAAAGCTTTGTGCTGTTAAAGCTGCCCGGCGTGGATGATATGAACGCCGCCCTGAATTTGAAGGGAACCACGCTTTCCATCCGTCGGGACGACGCAGGACTGAAGCCGGACGAGTGCTTTGACGAGGAACTGCTTGGCATGCAGGTTTTTTGCGCCGATACCGGCGCGCTTCTGGGGCGCATTACGGCGGTGGACGCCTATCCCGCCAGCAAGGTCTATACCGTCCGGGGGGAGCGGGAATACCTGATTCCCGCAGTGCCGGAGGTCTTTATTAAATCCGCGGATCTGGATGCAGACCGGATGGAGGTTCACATTCTCGAGGGGATGGCCACCGATGAGAATTGACATCATGACGCTGTTCCCAGAGTCGGTGGATGCCATGCTGAATGTCAGTATTCTGGGACGGGCCCAGCAGCGGGGCTTCATCACCATTCGAACCCACCAGATCCGGGAGTACACCACCAACCGGCAGATGCAGGTGGACGACTACCCCTACGGCGGCGGGCGGGGCGCGGTGATGCAGGCCGACCCGCTGTTTCGCTGTCGGCAGCACATTCTGGAGGAAGCCGAAAGCCCGGATGCCTACACCATCTTCTTGTCTCCCTGCGGCCGTACTTTCACCCAGGCGGTGGCCCGGGAGCTGAAGGAGGCGCATGAGCATCTGATTCTGGTCTGCGGCCATTACGAGGGCGTGGACCAACGGTTTATCGACGAGTGCGTGGACGAGGAACTGTCTATCGGCGACTTTGTCCTCACCGGAGGCGAAATTCCGGCCATGGCGGTGTGCGACGCCATCTGCCGCATGGTGCCCGGCGTCCTGCCGGACGAGGAGTGCTTCACCGAGGAGTCCCACTGGAACGGCCTGCTGGAGTATCCACAGTACTCCCGCCCCGAGGAGTGGCATGACCGCCGGGTTCCGGAGGTTCTTCTGTCCGGCCACCACGCCAATGTGGCCGCATGGCGAAAAAAAGAGAGCTACAAGCGCACCATGCTCCGTCGGCCCGATCTGTTTGCGACTTTTGACCAGACCCAGCTGACCACCAAGGCAGACCGCAAAATTCTGCAGCAGGCAAAGGACGAACTGTCGTCGGAACCAGAGGACAGCTGAGCGCCGATGTTTGTGCTGATTTCATCCCGAATCCAAAAAAAGGAGGCGGAGCCTGTGGGCTCTGCCTCCTTTTGTATGCGGTTTCAAAATCAGGACATCATACGGTGGGGTATTCACCCTCCCACAGAACCTTGCGGAACTTCAGGGGGTCTGTGTTGCCCTCCGTGGAGAACATCAGTACCTGGCTGAACCGGTCAAGGCCCAGATAGTCCCGCAGATCCTTGTAATCATCGCCCTCCATCAGGGCCGCCAGCACGCCCATACCCACCGCGCCGGACTCGCCGGAGATCACCGTGGGGTCACCCTTCAGCGGCACGCCCAGCATCCGCATGCCCAGGGCGCTGACCCAGTCGGGGCAGGAGACAAAGGCGGAGACATGGTTGCGCAGTATGTCCCAGGAGATGATATTGGGTTCGCCGCAGGCCAGGCCCGCCATAATGGTCTGGAGATCGCCCTCCACGATGCGGGGCTTTCCGTCTCCTGCCACCGCGCCCTGATACAGACAGTCCGCGGCCTGAGCCTCCATCACCACAAACTTTGGGGGATCATTGGGGAACAGATTGGTGAAATAACCCACCACCGCGCCGGCCAGGCTGCCGACGCCGGCCTGCACAAACACATGGGTGGGGCGATTCACACCGATCTGACGCAGCTCATCGGCGGCCTCGCTGCTCATGGTGCCGTATCCCTGCATGATCCAGGCGGGAATCTCCTCATACCCTTCCCAGGCAGTGTCCTGCACCACCACGCCATGCGGCGTCACAGCTGCCTCCGCGGCGGCCATGCGGACGCATTCATCGTAATTGACTTCCTCGATGGTGACCTGGGCGCCCTCTTTTTTGATGTTATCATACCGGGCCTTGCTGCTGCCCTTGGGCATATGCACCACGGCCTTCTGTCCCAGCTTGTTGGCCGCCCATGCCACACCGCGGCCATGGTTGCCGTCGGTGGCGGTGAAAAAGGTTGCCTGACCGAATTCTCTCCGAAAACTCTCGCTGGTCAGATAGTCATAGGTCATCTCCGAGACGTCCTTGCCCATCTCCTGCGCGATATAACGCGCCATGGCAAAGGAGCCGCCCAGTACCTTAAAGGCATTCAGACCAAACCGGAAGGACTCATCCTTCACAAAAAGTCCGCCCAACCCCAGATACTTTGCCATGCCGTCCAGCTGTGCCAGCGGCGTGATGGAATACTGGGGAAAACTGCTGTGGAAAAAGCGGGCCTTCGCCACATTGCGCAGTGACATAATGGAAAGCTGCCGATCCTCGCTGGTCGGCAGAACATTGGCCTTCCACTTGATCAATTCTTTCATAGCGACTCTCCTTACAAATATTTTTTAGTATATCAAATTTTTTGTTAGTCTTTTGAATTCATCATACCATAATTTGCAGCGAAGTCAAGGGATTTCAAAAAATCAGGAAATAAATTGAACTTTTCGAGATCTGAACGCTTCTTCCTCTGATTCGCTGTTATTTGGGGGAGAATGTTTGAAAAGTTGTTGACAAATACCCCCATGGGGTATATATTGGCGGTGTAGTCAGGATATACCCCCACCGGGTATTCGTTTAGAATTGGAGGCATTTATGCGGGAAGAGCGTTATGATATTTCCGGAATGCACTGCGCCGCGTGCAGCGCTTCCGTGGAGAAGGTCACCCGGCGTCTGCCCGGCGTGGATCGCAGCGATGTGAATCTGACCACGGGAGTCATGACCATCGCCTATGACGAGGCGCAGGTTGCACCGGAGCAGATCGTACAAAAGGTGGAGAAGGCCGGGTTTGGCGCCGCCCTCCATCAGGAGCGGAATGCGGCGAAGGCGGAATCCGCTCCTGATTCCGCCGATCGGGAGCTGCACCGCAAAAAGAGAGAACTGATTGCATCGGCGGTATTTTCCGTGGTGCTGCTCTATGTCTCCATGGGCCGGATGCTGCCCACGCCGCTGCCGCTGCCGGAGCTTTTTTCCATGGAGACCCACCCGGTGAATTTTGCCATGCTGCAGCTGCTGCTGACCATCCCGGTTCTATATTTCGGCCGGAACTTTTTCCTCAGCGGCTTCAAAGCCCTGTGGCACCGGAATCCCAACATGGATTCCCTTGTGGCCATCGGCAGCGCCTGCTCCTTTCTCTACAGTCTGGCGGTGACTTTCCAGCTCACGGACATGCCCCACCACGTGCACAACCTTTATTATGAGTCTGCTGCCGTTGTGCTGACGCTGGTGTCGCTGGGCAAATTTCTGGAGAGCCGGAACGTGCAGAAAACCAAGGGTGCCATCACGGCGCTCATGCGGCTGGCGCCGGATACGGCGATTCTGGCGGACACAGGGGCCGAAATTCCCGCCGCCTCTCTGAAAGTCGGCGACGTGGTGCTGGTCAAGCCCGGCGCACGGATTCCGGCGGACGGCACCGTAACGCAGGGAGAGAGCAGCGTCAACGAGGCCATGCTCACGGGTGAAAGTCTGCCGGTGGAAAAGACTGCCGGCAGTGAAGTGATCGGCGGAAGCATCAATGAAAACGGCGCGCTGTACGTCCGGATCACCCGCACGGGAGAAGACACCACGCTGGCCCGGATCATCCGCTTTGTGGAGGACGCTCAGGGCAAAAAGGCCCCGATTTCCCGTCTGGCGGATCGGGTGGCAGGCGTCTTTGTGCCGGTGGTGATCGCCATCGCCATTCTGGCGGCGGTCGTCTGGGCCCTCGCCGGACAGGACCTGTCCTTTGTCCTGCGGGTATTCACCTCCGTGCTGGTGATCGCCTGCCCCTGTGCGCTGGGTCTTGCCACACCCACAGCCATTATGGTGGGCACCGGGCTGGGAGCCAGGAATGGCATTCTGATCCGCAGCGGCGAGATTCTGGAGGGCATCCACGGCGTGGACACGGTGGTGCTGGACAAAACCGGGACCGTCACCGAGGGCTCTCCCGCCTTCACGGAACTCCTGCCCTATGAATGCGGAGAGTCAGAACTGCTGGAGATTGCCGCGTCGGTGGAGGCCGCCTCCGCCCACCCGCTGGCAAAGGCCATCACGGAATATGCCGCATCCCGGGGAATATCCGCCCCCCCCTCCCCTGCTGTTCTGGAAAATCTCTCCGGGCGGGGCCTGCGGGCTGAAGTGGACGGCATCACCGTTCTGGCGGGCAGCCGTCGGCTGCTGGAAGAAGCCGGCATTGACGTCTCTCCCCTGCGCTCCGACGCAGACCGCCTTTCCGCCCAAGGGCAGACTCTCATGTTCTTTGCCCGGGAGGGCAGACTCCTGGGCATGATCGGCGTGGCCGACCCGGTGAAGCAGACCAGCTCTGAGGCCATCCGCCGCATGAAGGCTGCGGGGATCCGCACGGTTCTGCTCACCGGCGACAGCCGGGCAGCCGCCGAGCACATCGGCACACTGGTCCAGGTGGACGAGGTGATCGCCGAGGTTCTGCCGGAGGAGAAAGCCGGCGTGGTGCAGCGTCTCCAATCGCAGGGTCGGAAGGTGATGATGGTGGGCGACGGCATCAACGACGCCCCCGCCCTGACGGCTGCGGACGTGGGCTGTGCCATCGGCAGCGGCAGCGACATCGCCATCGAATCCGCTGATCTGGTACTGATGAAAAGCGATCTGATCGATGTCCCCCGGGCGCTGCGCCTGTCCGCCCTGACACTGCGGAACATCAAGCAGAACCTGTTCTGGGCGTTCTGCTACAACACCTTGGGCATCCCCATCGCGGCCGGCGTGCTGTACCTGTTCGGCGGACCGCTGCTCTCCCCCATGCTGGCGGGCGCCGCCATGTCTCTGAGTTCCGTATGCGTGGTGGGCAATGCCCTGCGGCTGGGCCGCAGCAAACTGTAAGGAGGCCGGAATCGTGGATGAAAAGAATTTGGACGATTTTGATGGCAAGGAACTGATCCAGGCCATTCTGGAGCGCGAGCCCTGCTGCCACAAGACCAAACATCGGGAAAAAACGGAATACGACATCCTGATCCAGCGGCTGAATCGGATTGAGGGGCAGGTGCGGGGTGTCCGGGGGATGCTGGAAAAAGACGCTTACTGCACCGACGTTCTGGTGCAGGTCTCCGCCATTCAGGCGGCGCTGAACGCGTTTTCCCGGGAGCTGCTGGGCAATCACATTCGCACCTGCGTGGTGCAGGACATTCAGGCGGGCAAGCTGGAAGTGGTGGACGATTTGCTCGCCACCATCCAGAAGCTGATGAAGTAAGCCGCACCGGCAGGTGCCACTACAGAAATGAAACGAGGTAAAATACTATGAAAACCATTTCCGTTCCCGATATGATGTGCGAAAACTGCGTCAAACGCATCACCGGCGCCCTCAATGGTGCAGGTCTGAAATTTGAGGTCAGCCTGTCCGGCAAGACCGTCTCCGTGGAGGGCGGCGACGATCAGGTCCGCACCGCTGTCGCAGAGCTGGAGGATCTTGGATTTTCTCCCGTAATCTGATACAAAGTTTCGCTTTATTGCAAAATTCGTGTAAAACAGCCCTGTTATCCTCTTTTGGATACAGGGCTGTTTTTCTGCTTCCGGCATGTAATTTTTTTGTTACCGCTTTTGTTTTTTCTGCAAAATTTACCAGTAACATTTTGTAATTTTTAAGTGTAAGTGGGGATGTTTTGGCGCGTTCCATCCCAAAAGCTTGACAGAATGGAGCGTATAGGGTATACTGAATCCAGTTTTCAGGATGGTAACAAAAATTACATTTTGTTTTTCCCCACTTGACAGCCTGTATATGCAGTGCCAATCCCGGGAAAAATTGGATGGAAATCACCACAGGAGGTACTGCTTTGAAGTCTCAGATTTGTCAGAATAATCTGAAAGTACTCCGGCGCCATCTCTCTATGCTGGTGCTGGTGTTCCTCTGCATGATCTGTGCAAGCCTGGCCTCAATGGACTCCGCCAACGCGCTTTATATTCTCAGTGGCGAGGATGATTCCGCCATCGTGCTGGATCAGAGCGCCGAGGTTCCCGATCTCTCCGGTCGGCTGGTCTATCTCAGCACCAACACCAGCGGATTTGATGTGACTCTGGCCAGCGGACAGTCCGTGACTGTCTACTATAACGATGCCGCGACCTCTGTCACCGCCAAGGGGGAGACCATCTCCCAGCTGCTGGACCGGCTGAACATCGTTCCCGGCCCTCTGGATATGATCGGCGTGGACTTCTCCGGCTCCGGCACAATCCTGACCGTATCCTCCGAGCTGACCTTCTATCAGCAAGTCACCGAGGACGTTCCCTATACGTCCACCCGGGTGGCCAACCCCGCTATGGCCAAGGGGACAGAGACAGTCAAGCAGGCCGGCGTCACCGGCACACAGGACGCATTGTACGAGATCGTCTATTCCGGTGGAGAGCAGGTATCCCGCCAGCTGGTGGAGGCCAAGAACTGTACCACCGTCAATGAGATCGTGGAGTACGGCACCGCCGTCAGCTCTGTCTCCTCTGCCGACCGGATTGCCAAGGTTACCAAAAACGACGACGGCACTGGCTGTCTTACCTTCAAGTCCGGCGCCACGATGGTCTTCTCCGCTGCCAAGAGCATGAAGGCCACCGCGTACACCAAGGGCACCCCCGGCGTGGACAGTGTCACCGCCACCGGTACCATCGTGAATGTGGGCACCGTGGCCGTGGACAAAAACGTGATTCCGCTGGGCAGCAAAATGTATATTGTCACCAAGGACGGCAGCGTGGTCTACGGCATGGCCGTGGCCTCCGACACCGGCGTGAAGGGCAATATGGTGGATCTCTACTACGATACCTATCAGCAGTGCATCAATTTCGGGTGCCGAAGCTGCACGGTATACCTTCTTAAATAACAGGTGCTGATGGGCAGCGCCGATTCCCCCTGAAAGAGTTCTCTTCCAGGGGGATTTTTTTGCGGCGGCCTGGCGACAGTTTCCGCCCGAAGACAGATCCCCGCGGGCATGCCTTCCCCAGAAGCGGGAATCTCCAAGAAAAAAGGATACCCTTTTTCAGAAAATCTGCTATAATAGCTGCAAAGCAGCTATTATCTACGCATCCACGCAAGGAGCGCGCGGTCACGGAAATTCCCGGCCGCGCAGCCGGAGACGGCGTATGCCCAGAGAACAGCATGATAAAATCATGTTATCATACAATCTGCGGTTAATCGTTTAAGTGCCTTCCGCAACCATTTTCCGAAAGGGGAACTGCATGAATCTTTGTAACGAGCGTGAGATCCGGGATCTGCTGGGGCGGCACGGGTTTCATTTCTCCAAGTCCATGGGGCAGAATTTTCTCATCGATCCCTCCGTCCCCCGTGATATTGCCGCCGCCTCCGGAGCGGATCAGTCCTGCGGCGTGTTGGAGATCGGCCCCGGGATTGGCCCACTGACGGCGGAGCTCTCGCTTCTGGCGGGAAAAGTGGTCTCCATCGAGCTGGACCGCTCCCTTCTCCCCGTTCTGACGGAGACCATGGCGGGACGGGACAACGTGGAAATCATCTCCGGTGACGCCTTGAAGCTGGATCTCGCCGCTCTGGCGGCGGAAAAATTCTCTGGACTGCGGCCCATCGTCTGCGCCAACCTCCCTTACAACATCACGACGCCTGTGCTGGCCCGTCTGGTGGAGACCCCCTGCTTCGAGTCGGTGACGGTTCTGATTCAGCGGGAGGTGGCCCGGCGGATCTGCGCGGCGCCGGGAAACCCGGACGGCAGCTCCTTTTCCCTGTTCCTGCAATACTATATGGAACCGGAGCTGCTGTTTGATGTGACGCCGGACCGCTTCCTCCCCGCGCCAAAGGTCACCTCCTCCGTTCTGCGCTGTGAACGGAGGGCGCGGCCCGCCGTTCTGATTGAGGACGAGGTGTTTTTCTTCAAGGTGATGCGGGGATCGTTCCTGCTGCGGCGCAAGACGCTGGTGAACAGCCTGTCCTCCGCCCTGTGCCGGCCCAAGGAGGAAATCGCCTCCGCCATCGCCGCTGTGGGTCTGCCGGACAACATCCGGGGCGAACGGCTCACGCTGCAGAACTTCGCCGACCTCTCCCGCAAGCTGCAACTTTCTCAGCAAGAAAATGAATAATTATAAATTGCAGAAGTATTAGCGCTTGCTTTATATGATAGTATCCTGTATATTATACAAAATATTTATTTTAAATCTAAAATTTTTTTAATAGGAGGATCACCCATATGTCCACAAAGGCTTACTATCCCAGAAATGAAATTGGGCCCGGTAAAGTCGGTTTTTCCAAAACCCGTTCCATCATTGAGGCCCCCTTCTACGGCAACAACGTCGTAAAGGTCAACACCCTGCGGGAGGCCTATCAGCTGGCCAAAAACGCCCCGGGCACCATTGTCACCGACATGCCCGTTTACCGGGGCGAGGAGTTCGGTCTTGAGGCGGACGCCAAGGTTCTGCTGTTCAACGACGGCTCCATCACCGGCCGTTACGCCGCCGCCCGCCGCATTGCCGGTAAGCCCGGCGTCAACTGCGACAAGCTGGACAAGATCGTCATGGACGCCGTCTACGACTCCCGCTGGAAGACCATGTACCACGCGGAGGTCTTCATCGGTCTGGACACTGAGTTTATGGTTAAGGCTCATCTTCTGATTCCCGAGGGTGAGGAAAATCTTCTGTATAACTGGATGCTCAATTTCCAGTATCTGTCCGCAGAATATGTAAAGATGTACCGGGACTCCAAGTCCGTCGGCAACGGCGGTGAGGCCGACATCTATCTCTTCTCCGATCCTCAGTGGACCGGTGCGGCGGGGCAGGAGGATGTCTGCGATCCCAAGTGCCTGTGCTACTTCAACACCGAGACCAACTGCGCCGCGATCCTGGGCATGCGCTACTTCGGCGAGCATAAGAAGGGTACGCTGACGCTGGCCTGGGCCATCGCCAACCGCAACGGCTATGCATCCTGCCACGGCGGTCAGAAGGAATACACGCTGGATAACGGCTCCAAGTACGTGGCGGCGGTGTTCGGCCTGTCCGGCTCCGGCAAATCCACCCTGACGCATGCCAAGCACGACGGAAAGTATCCCGCCATCAAGGTTCTGCACGACGACGCGTTCATCATCAACACAGACAGCTGCGCCTCCGTCGCTCTGGAACCCACTTACTTCGACAAGACCTCCGACTATCCTGTGGACTCCCCCGACAACAAGTACCTGCTCACCGCCCAGAACTGCTCCGCTACGCTGGACGAGGACGGCAAGGTTGTTCTGGTCACCGAGGATGTCCGCAACGGCAACGGACGGGCGATCAAGTCCAAGCTGTGGTCCCCCAACCGGGTGGACAAGATCGATTCCCCCGTCAACGCCATCTTCTGGATTATGAAGGACCCCACCATCCCGCCCATCGTCCGTCTGAAGGGCGCCGCGCTGGCCTCCGCCATGGGTGCGACTCTGGCCACCAAGCGTTCCTCCGCCGAGCGGCTGAAGGCCGGCGTGGACCCCAACGCTCTGGTGGTGGAGCCCTATGCCAACCCCTTCCGCACCTATCCGCTGATGAGCGACTATGAGAAGTTCAAAAAGCTGGTGGCCGAGAAGAACGTGGCCTGCTATATCATCAACACCGGCGACTTCATGGGAAAAAAGGTTCAAAAAGAGGACACGCTGGGTGTTCTGGAGGCCGTCGTGGAGGGCAAGGCCCAGTTCCGGCAGTGGGGTCCCTTCTCCGACATCGAGATCTTTGAATGGGACGGCTTTGTGCCCGATCTGAAGGATCACGCCTATGTGGAGCAGCTCAAGGCCCGGATGCAGGATCGGCTGACCTATGTCCGGAATCTGGATGATGCCGAGGGCGGGTTCAACAAGCTGCCCGCCGACGCTGCCGACGCCATTGAGCGCGTTGTGGATCAGGCCAACACTCTCTGAGAAACGCAAAACTTCCGCGTGCCCAATCGGCAGGCAGGGGTACGGATATCAGCACAAATGAAATGATTTGACTGACCGACAGGGTGCAAAACAGAAGCAAGGCGTACCGCTTCAATGGCGGTGCGCCTTGCTCTTCTTTCGAATAAGCAAAACTCTGTACTTTCCTGCTCCAGTATTTTGCTTATAATCAGTATAGGGAAATCGACCCGATTGGCACAAGCATTAAATCGTTCGGTATCCTGCTTTTGTCTGACTCGAACAAAAACACTGTGGGTACCAGCATTATCCTGTTCCTCGACATCGCGTAAGCCATTGTTTCTCGCCATGGCAATTATCACAGCTTTATATCTTCCCTGCTGATTATTCAATGCGACCTCGGGCGGCTCCGAAAAAAAGTACCAGAATCGGGTATATTTCAAGTCGTCCGGCGAGCATATCCACGATCAGTACGAATTTCGAGAAAGCGCTGTATGACGCATAGTTGGAAGCGGGGCCGACAAGTTCCAGCCCCGGGCCAATATTGTTAAAGCAGGAGAGGACTGCAGAAAAATTCGTGGTGAGAGAAAATCCGTCAATCGAAATCAGAATAAAACTGGAAATTACGATGAGTACATATGCAGCCAGATAGACGTTCGTACTCTCCAGAATGTTCTCATCAATTACCTGCCGGTTCATTCTGACTACATGTACCGCCTGCGGATGCAGAAGCTTTTGGATACTGCGCCGCAGGCTTTTCAACAGCAACACTATGCGGCCGCACTTAATACCGCCGCCCGTACTGCCAGAACAAGCCCCAGCAAACATCAGACATAATAGTATCGACTTTGAAAAGTTGGGCCATTGATTGAAATCCGTGGTGGCAAAACCGGTTGTTGTCATGATGCTGGACACCTGGAACGCCGCCTGGCGAAACGCCTCACCCAAATTTGTATAATAATCACAGATATTCCACGTGATCAGCAGTGTGCTGCCCAACAGAATCATCAGATATAACCGAAGCTCTTCGTCCTTCAGCACACTGCGGAATTGTCGGATCAGCAGCAGATAATAGCAGCTGAAGTTCACGCCAAACAGCATCATAAAAACGGTACAGACATTCTGAATATACGGACTATACCCGGCCATGCTGTCGCTCTTAATGCCGAAGCCGCCGGTACCGGCTGTTCCAAACGTCGTGCAGAGTGCGTCAAACCACGGCATTTTACCAAACAGCAAAAAGAGAAAATTGATCAGAGTCAGCAAAATGTACAGCAGATACAAAATTGCAGCCGTCTTCTTCATATGGGGAACAAGCTTGACCACATTCGGCCCGGGGCTTTCCGCCCGGAGCAGGTGCAGGGTAAAGCCGCCGCTGCGCCTGCTGACTGGCACGATTGCCAGAATGAAAACCAGAATGCCCATGCCGCCCAGCCAGTGGCTGAAACTTCGCCAGTAAAGGATGCCGCGGGACAGATTTTCCACCTGCGGTACAATCGATGCGCCCGTTGTGGTAAAGCCCGAAACGATTTCAAACAGAGCGTCGATAAAGTTTGGGATCTGACCGGAAAGCACAAACGGCAGGCAGCCAAACAGACTGACTAAAACCCAGCTTGACCCAACGCATATAAGACCCTCACGAGCACGGAACCCTTTTGGTGCTTTTCGGCACCAGGCCCACAATCCAGCAGCAGTCACTGCAATAATTGCGATGGTGCAGACAAACGAGTACGCTGCATGCAAATCTCCATCAACCAGGCAAATCAGCAGGGCAGGAAGCATAAAGGCTGCCTCCACAGCCAAAATTGGGGCGAAAATCCGCCCGATCATTTTAAAATTCATCCACTCTTCCTTCTGCTATTGAAAAATATCATTGATCTGATAGATGACCGCATCGCCGCTTGTCACGATGATCAGGGTGTCTCCCACGGAAAAGGAGGATTCACCGTTTGGAATTTCCGTTTTGTTGCTATGCGAGATACAAGCTATCAGAACATTGCGTCGAACGTTTATTTTTTTCAGCGGTATCCCGCAGTGGAGCGTCGTTTTATCCACCAGAAATTCCATCGCCTCCGCCTGACCGTTGGCGATGGAGTGTACCGATATCGCAGCTCCCGCCTGATTTTGCAAGGCGCGGACATAGCGCACGATTGAGTTGCAACAAAGCTCTTTGGGGCACACCACACTGCCCAGAGACAGGTTGTCAAGCGTACCCAAATTATCCATACGTCCCAGTTTCGTAATTCTCTGCGGAATACCGCAGCTCTTCCCGTACAGAGAAATGACCATGTTCAGCTCATCCAGCCCGGTCAGGGTGACCAGCGCATCAAAACCAGAAAACCCCTCGCTCTCAAGAAACGTAAAGCTGCTGGCATCCCCGTGAACAATGCACGTCTTTGGCAGCAGACCGGCAAGAAGCAAGCAGCGGTCCTTATCCTGCTCAATGAGTTGTACGGCAACGCCGCTCTTCTGCAGGATTTGAGCCAGGTAAAAGCTGACCTTGCCGCCGCCGGCCAGTAACACGCGGCTGACCTTGTGCGTTATGATGCCCAGACCGCTCAGAAGCATGGCCAGATTATTCGCCGGCGCGGTGACATAGATACGGTCACCCTCACGCAGTACAAAGTTGCCGTCCGGCGCAACCGCCTTTCCGTTGCGCAGCACCGTACAGACCAGAACTTTGCAGCGGATGATGGCATTCAGATCATTGAGGGAAGTATTGCACAGCTTGCTTTTTCCATCTACCTCAAGCTCCACAATTTCCACTCGTCCCTTAGCGAAGGTATCCCGCTTCAGAAAACCGGGATATCTTAAAAGCCGCTCAATCTCAGCGGCAGTCTGTTTTTCCGGATTCACTGTAAGCGACAGAGCAAACGCATCCCGCATCATATAAATCTGCTCTTCATATTCCGGATTTCGAATCCGTGCGATTGTATGCAAATCAGGATTCAGCCCATGTGCCGTGAGACAGCATAGTAAATTTACCTCATCAGCGCCGGTGGCCGCGATCAGCAGATCGGCATCGCGCACCCCGGCCTGAAGCAGAACATCCATAGAGGCGCAATTCCCCCGAACTGTCATCACATCGTATTCTTCCTGGCTGATTTCCAACACCTGCTGTTTGGAGTCGATCAGCACCAGATCATATCCCTCGGCAGAAAGCTGCCGCGTTAAGGCCGCCCCCACTTTTCCATCACCAGCAATCAGTATTTTCACGAATAACATCCACCGCCGTAAATCATAATTCTCGTTCTTTCTTGTAGAAATGCAGCCTTCCGCTTCCCGAAATCGCTTCGGTGAACAAGATCAGCAGCGCTGCCCCCGCTTATTTGCGGTCCGGGAATTTGGCGCACAGCGCGTCCAGCTCGCGGATCAGGGCGGCCATCTCCGCTTGGGTCAGGACGCACTCCACCTCGGCGGTATCAATGTCCTCCATGGTATTGGGCATGGTAAAGGACACATCTACCAGAAAGCTCCCGTTCTCCCCGCTCCGGGCTTCCAGCTCGAAATACGGCTCCACAAAACCGCTCCCGTACGCCTCCCGGATGCCGGCGTTGAGAACCTTCAGTCCGGCGGTCATCTCCCGCAGCTCATAGGTCAGCAGGCAGCTGTTGGTATCCCGGATGACGGTGCCGTCCAGCCCCGTATAGGTTCCCCGCAGCACCAGCCAGTTCCGGTCGTCGCTGCCCGGCTCTCCCTCGTCGGCAGAAAATTCATAGCGGATAATCTCCAGCTCCAGGCTGGAATCCTCGTTTTTGAAAATCATGGAAATCCTCCTTATACTTCGTTATGACAGGCTTTTTGTGTACTGAAAAAATGGAGGCCGGATTCAAAGATCCGGCGCAGCTGCTTTCGGGGCGACAGTATGGCCGACTTGCTGCATCGGCAATGCGGGGAGAGACGTCCCGCTCCCCCACTCGTCGGTTTTTCCCCGCCGGGTCTGAACATCCATACGGTCTCCTCTGTCAAACCGCAAAGGAGACCGCCTGGCTGTGCCCCGGCGGTACTGATTTTACTTTCGCACAAACGACAAAAACTTCTGCTCCAGCCGGTTGGGAGCCAGATCCTTCCGGCAGGCCATGTAGATGCAGCGCTCGAGTCCCTCGGCGTCCAGATCAAAGGAAAGCAAACGTCCCTCCTCCACCGCGTCGTGCACCGACAGCTCCGACAGGATGGTCACGCCCATGCCCTGCTCCACCATCTGCTTGATGGCTTCCGGATTGTAAATCCGGGCCACAATATTCAGCTGATCCTCCGGAATGCCAATTTTTCGCAGATAAGTGGTCAGGGTACGCTCCGTACCGGACCCCTCCTCCCGGGTGACAATGGGTTCCTTCAGCAGCTCCCGACCATAGGCTCCCCGGCTGCGGAACTTCTGATAGCGGGGCGTGTTGGCCGTGACCAGCACCAGCCGGTCCTTTACCAGTGGCACATACTCCAACAGCTGGGGCTCCATCATGGTGCCTACAAATCCGATGCGGATTTCACCGCTGTGGAGCATCTGGCAGATTTGGGCGGAATCGCCCCTCTTGAGCAGATAGCGGCTGTTGGGGCGCTGTTTTAAAAAGTCCGTCAGCAGCTGGGGCAGGACATACTGTGCCGGAACGGTGGACGCCCCCAGCAGCAGCTGACAGTCCTCCGTCTCCTCCCCTTCCTCCAACAGACCACGGCAGCGGCCGAGAATGGTCTTAACCTGAGGATAGAGCCGTTTGCCCTCCTGCGTCAGCATCACCCGGCGTCGGGCATTGCGGGTGAACAACTGGCAGTCCAGCGCCCGCTCCAATGAGCTGATATGGGCACTGACGGTGGATTGCGTCAGATAGAGCTCATCCGCCGCACGGCTGAAGCTGTTCAGCTCTGCCACCGCTTCAAAAACTTCCATTTGCTTCAGATTAAAATTCAGCATAGCTGCCTCCTGCCGGATTGACATTATTTTATCACTCGTGCTACACTGGGATCATCACGACTGCAAAAGCCCCAGCGTCCAAGGGCGCTGACGGCATCGCCCATCTGCGGCACACCGCCGGAATCATTCCGAAAATTATCGAAACATCGCTTTTCAGGATATCACATCTGATTCAAAGCGTCAAGGAATGTAAAATCCGGTCGAATGAAAGGAGTTTCTCCGATGAAAAAAGAACTGCAGTTGAAGCTTACGATCCGTTTATATACCGACGACAACGAACGCTGCTTCGGACCGGGAATCGCCACCCTTCTCTCCCGGGTGCGGGAACATCACTCGCTCCGAGCGGCAGCTATTTCCATGAACATGGCCTATTCCAAGGCATGGCGTATCATCCGGACGGCGGAGGACATCTTCGGATGCAAGCTGCTGGACTCCACCATCGGCGGCCCGCACGGAGGCGGCGCGGCCCTGACTCCGGCGGCAGAACAGATTCTTGCGGCCTATGAAACGTATTCCAATGATGTGCAGGCCTTTGCCCGGGATCATTTCGACCGGGAATTTGGGTTCTTCCGGACGCTCAGTGCGCAGTGAAAAACTCCCGGACGCGGTGAATCCGCGGCCGGGAGTTTTTCTATTATTCGCTGCAAACAATTCCGCACTCTCTGCAAAATCCCGTTCCGTGATTTTCCTGAAATTTGACTGCCACGGCCCGCCCCCCGCAAATCGGGCACGGAAAAGAAACTTCCGTTTGATAGGCAATCTGCGGATCCTGCAGCACCTTCTCCACGCACTGGATAAATTTCTGAAACTGCTCGTATTCCATCTCTCCTGCCTCCCTGATCGGTATGCACGGCTTCGCGCCGTGCCGCTTCTCCGGGCAAAAAAGCGCCAAAACTTCCCCCCATTCACCAAATCTTCCGTTTTTTTCGGTTTCCGGAAGCGATCCGCCTGTCCCCCCTATCTTCGTGAGGCTAAACTGCAGAGAAACGTTACTGGGCTTCCTTCTGGGCAACGATCTTTTCAATCAGGTCCGCCGTTCCGTCGTAACCGAAGAAACTGCTGTCCATGATGAAATCGTAGCTCTCCACATTGCCCCACTTCTGGAATGAGTAATACTCGTAATACGAGGCACGGCGTTTATCCGTTTTGACGATCATAGCCTTCGCCTTCTCTTTCGGCAGGTTTTCCCGCGTCATTACGGTCTCGATGCGCTGCTCCAGCGGTGCACTGATAAACAGCCTCAGCTTGCTAGGGAAATCCTCCAGCGCATAGTCCGCGCAGCGGCCGATGATGACACAGGGGCCCTGCAGCGCAATGTGCCGGATGGTGTCGAAGGTGGCCAGATACACCTGCTGCTCCAAAGAGTCGCTGGCACCGGACCCGGGCAGGCTGAACATGTACGAGTCCATGGCAATGGAATACAGCAGGCTCTTGGGACGCTCGTCAAAGTTCTCAAATATCTTTTCGCACAGCCCGCTTTTTTCAGCCGCCTTCCGCAGGAGTTCCTTGTCAAAAAACGGAATGTTCAGCCGCTTGGCCAGCTGGATTCCGATTTCTCGTCCGCCGCTGCCAAAGCTACGCCCAATGGTGATGACAGTTTTCATTGTAACTCCCCCTCTATACGTCTTCCTCTCATTATAAATCTCCAATTCCTGCCCGTCAAACAAAATGGGGCTGCGGCCAAACAGGAAAATTGCGATTGCGTCAAAACGCCACACCCTGTCGCACTGTAAAATCGTTTCGCAAGAATTTCGTCAATTTTCATGTTCGAATTTAATTTTCCTGCGCCATACTTTTGCGGCGCTTTTCGCTTTCCATCAGATCTTTGAAACAAAAACGGAGCCGATGTGTCTGCTTTCGCAGTCAGTTCGGCTCCGTTTTTTCACGCTGTTTTGCTACTGCCCCGGTTCATTCATTGGGGCATTGGCCTTCCCAACCGTCGATACATCGTCTTTTTTACCGCGCGAAGAATATTCTCATATCCGGTACAGCGGCACAGATGGCCGGAGAGCAGCTTGCGCAGCTCTTCATCCGTATACTCCCTGCCGGACTCCAGAATCTCAACGGACGTGAGAATAAAACCGGGCGTGCAGAAGCCGCACTGGATCGCGGCCTCCTCCACAAATGCCTGCTGAATGTCGCTCAGCTCGCCGTTGGGGCCCAGAAGACCCTCCAACGTGCGGATATGCTTGCCATCCGCCCAGACAGCCAGATAGATGCAGGAATTGAATGCCTCCCCATCGATCAGGACGTTGCATGCGCCGCACTCCCCCACCTCGCAGCCCTTCTTCACGGAGGTCATCCGGAAGTCGTTGCGAAGCATATCGGTCAGAGACGCGCGGACATCCACAATTTTTTCCACATCCTTGCCGTTCAGGTTGAAGCGGACGGCCTTATACTGCATTTCATGCTTTTCCATTACAGCACACCTCCCGCCAGCTTGGCCGATTCCAGAAACGCGCGTTTGGCGCTCTCCACCGCGATATGCTGACGGAATGCTTTACTGGCACGCCAGCTGTCCCGGGGATTGATATCCTCCAGCACGGTTTTGGCAAAGGTTTCGGCCAGCTCCACAGAGAGCGGCTGACCGTTGGCAGCCGACTCCGCCCGCTCCGCCCGCATGGGGACGGGGCCTGCCACACCGAACGCGATGCGGCAGCGCTCCACGGTCTTTTTGTCGGCGGACAGCCGGACATTGACCGAGGTACCCAGCGTGGCGATGTCCATGGCGTTGCGCATGGCATACTTGACATAGTGGCCGAAGGTATTCTCATAGCTGGCCTTGGGAATCAGGATGGCGGTTTGAATCTCGCCCTCCCGAAGATCCACCTTGCCGGCCTTGATATAGAATTCATGAATGGGCAAACGGCGAACGCCGCCGGGTCCGGTGAGCTCCACCACTGCCTCATACGCGTGCAGCGTGGAGGCGGAATCGGCGGAGGTGACACCGTTGCAGGTATTGCCGCCGATGGTGCCGATGTTGCGGACCTGGGGACCGCCCACCTGATCCACCGCCTCGCCCAGCACATTACAGTATTTCTGGATCAGCGGGTCCCGGGTGATGTGGGAAAAGCTGGTCAGGGAGCCGATGCGCAGGTTCTCCTCCTCATCAAGGGTGATCCCCCGCAGTTCGTCCAGTCCATAGATGGAGATCAGCTCCTTACCGGCGCGCTTGCCCTCCCGCATCTGAACCAGAACGTCGGAGCCTCCGGCAATGATCTGCGCTTCCGGATGGGCCAGTCGAAGCTCCACCGCGTTTTGAACACTTTCGACTTCGTACAGTGCTTTCATATCATACATGGCGTTTCACCTCCCTTAGTCTTGAATGAGTCCGGCCTCTTCGAATTTTTCAAAGAGGATATGGGGCGTTACGGGGCACTGCCCGATTTCCACACCGGTGGCCTGCAGGATCGCGTTGCGAATGGCCGGAGCGCCAGAGCAGGCGGGCGGCTCTCCCAGAGCCTTGGTCCCGTAAGGGGAGGTGGGCTCCGCGTTCTCCACAAACTTCGCCTCCAGATTCGGGTGGTCCATGAAGGTGGACAGCTTATAATCCAGCAGGTTGTTATTCAAAGGTTTGCCGGTTTTCTCATCGAACAGCAGCTGCTCGGAAAGGCCGTATCCGATGGCCATGGACATGCCGCCGTGCACCTGAGCCTCCGCCAGAGCGGGATTGATCAGGGTTCCGCAGTCATGGACATTGACCAGATTCAGCAGCTTCACCTTGCACATGGGGATGTCCACCTCTACCTCGGCAAAGGAACAGCCGAAGGAGTAGGCGTTGGTCTTGATCTGCGCCGTGGTCTCGGCAGTGATATGTTGACTGCTTTCCAGAGAATAGAGGGATTCCGTCGACAGCTCGCCCAAAGACTTGAGTACCCGGCCGTCGCTCTTTCGGATGATCTGCCCGTCCACCAGATCCAGGTTGCTCACGGGCATCCGGGTCTGTTCATGGGCGATATTCAAAATCCGCTCCCGCAGGGCTTTTCCGGTCTGGATGATGGAGAAACCGCCGATATAGGTCTGACGGGAAGCATAGGCGCCGGTGCCGAAGGGAGTCACATCGGTATCCTGGGAGGAGATCACATGGACGGCACTGAACGGCACACCCACCGCGTCGGCCACCATCTGGGAGTAAGCGGTGTCACAGCCCTGTCCGATCTCGGTCTCGCCGGTCTGGAACTGCAGCGAGCCGTCCTGATTCAGCACCATCCGGCAGGAGGAGGACTCCAGCGAAATAGGCCACACGGCGGTATTGTACCAGAACACGGCCACACCTACGCCGCGGCGGACGTCGCCGGTCTGATTCTGATATTCTTTGTACTTGCGGACAAAATCGATGGTCTTCATGCCCTTGTCCATGCACTGGTTGAAGGTATCGTTGTACAGCTCATTCTTGGAGAAGCCGTCCACATACCCCATGGGCATCAGGTTTTTCCGGCGGAATTCCACCGGGTTCATCCCCAGGGCATGGCACACATCGTCGATATGGCTCTCTCCGGCAAACATGGCCTGCGGGATGCCATATCCCCGCATGGCGCCGGCGGAGGGGCGATTGGTATATACCGTGTAAGCGTCGCACTCCACATTTTCGCAGGGGTACAGCTGCGGAAACGCGCCCATCCCCTTAGCCACAATGCCGTGTCCGTGAGACGCATAGCCGCCCTGATTGGAGAATGCTTCGAATTTTCGGGCGACGAAAGTGCCGTCCGGACGTACCCAGGAGATGATATGAGTACGGATGGCGTGGCGGACACGGTTGGAGACAAAGGTCTCCTCCCGGCTGCACTCCAGCTTCACCAGCCGACCGCCCACCTGGGTGGAACACCACGCGCAAAGCGGCTCATACAGCGCGTCCTGCTTATTTCCGAAACCACCGCCGATGTACGGCTTAATCAGCCGCACACTGCCCCAGGGAAGCCCCAGCGCCTGCCCCACGATCCGGCGCACGATGTGCGGAATCTGTGTGGAGGACACCACAACCATTTTCCCCGACTCCTGATAGGCGAAGCAGCCATGGTTTTCAATGTGACAGTGCTGGACGGTGGGCGTATCGTACCAGCCCTCCACCCTGATCAGCCCGGGCTCCTGAGCAGCGGACTTGTAATCGCCCTTGAAAAAGCTGGTGTGATTGAGAATATTGTGCTGGTATTCCTCGTGAAGCTGGGGCGCGCCGTCCTCCATGGCCTTCTGGACGTCCAGAACGAAGGGCAGCTCCTCATACTCCACTCCAATGGCCCGGACACCCTGCATGGCGGCTACCTCATCCTCTGCGATGACTGCGGCGATGTCGTCGCCGTAATAGCGCACATGGCGGTTCAGCAGCTTGCGGTCCGCCACATCCTGATGGTGGGGGTCCGTGGACCAGGGATGTCCCGCCGTGGGGAACGGACGGTCCGGCGCGTCAAAACAGGTCAGTATTTTGACAACACCGGGGATTTTCTCCGCCTCCGACGTGTCCATGGTTTTCACATAGCCGTGGGCAATGGTGGAGTGGAGAATCTTGACAATGAGCGCGCTGCGGTCGCACAGGTCATCCATGTACTTGGCGCGGCCGGTGGCTTTCTCATAGGCGTCCACTCGGATCATACTTTTTCCGACGCTTGTACTCATCTGGCACAGCCTCCTTTTAACTCTGAAGCATTGCGTAAGGTTTTGATTGACTGAAACGGTCATTACCGGATATACTACGAAAGAAGCGAGGTGATTTTCCATGAAAAATACCGAAAAAGAGAAGCGGCTCGGCTGTGTGGTGATGGCGGCCGGAAATGCCAGACGGTTCGGCAACAACAAACTGGCTGCCCAACTGGACGGGCGTTCCCTGATTCTCCGGACGCTGGAAGCGGTTCCGGCGGAGCAGTTCCATACGGTCGTGGTAGTCACCCAGTATCCCGAGATCATAAACCTTGCAAAGGATTTTAACTTTACAGCTGTTCACAACCCTCATCCCGATTATGGCATCAGCCACACCATCGAGCTGGGGCTGACTGAGCTGCACAGCTGCGATGGCGCTGCGTTTCTGGTCTCCGATCAGCCGCTCCTGCGGCACACATCCGTGGCCGCGCTGGCCGAATTCTGGTACAAGCACCCGGAACACATTGTGGCGCTGGGTCACAACGGTGTGCGGGGCAACCCCTGCATCTTCCCCGCCCGGTTTTTCCCCGAGCTGATGGAGCTGAAGGAGGACCACGGCGGCAACACCGTCATCCGCGCCCATGAGGAGGATCTGCTCCTGTACGAAGTGAACGAAGAACAGCTCACCGACGTGGATACGCCAGAGGCCATGGAACAGTTGAAACAGCAATAACTTAACTTTTTTTAAGCCCCCCGGCGGATTCCGTCGGGGGAGTTATCTTTATTTCTTGCTGTAGGGCGTATCCTCCAGCGGCAGAATGGCACGGAACTTGCCGTCATACCGGAAGTAGGCGTCCGCAATGGCGGGAGCCGTGGGGATCGAGGTGATCTCTCCGATACCGATGGCGCCGCACGCCACGTTCAGTCCCGCCTTCTCCACGATCAGCGCCTCGATTTGAGGGATCTGATTGGCACGGAACAAGCCCAGCGTACCGAATTTGGCGGTTGGCCTGCAGTCCACCAGCGGATAGCGCTCCGTCAGGGCAAAGCCCATGGACATGACCACGCCCCCCTGGATCTGTCCCTCAACGGAGGTGGGGTTTACGGCCTTGCCAACGTCGTGGGCGGCCACGATCTTCTCGACCTTGCCGTCTTCCCCCAAAATACAGATCTGGGTGGCATAACCGTACGCGATGTGGCTCACCGGATTGGGCACATCCGCGCCCAGCGGGTCGGTCTTTCCCAAATATTCGCCGTAAAATTCCTTTCCCTCAAGCTCTGACAAGGAATTTTCCTTGAGTGCTTTCCGCAGGTCCTGACAGGCTCTGCGGCAGGCCTCACCGGTAAAAAGCGTCTGGCGGGAGCCGGATGTGGTGCCGGAGTCCGGTGCGCAGTAGGTATTGGAGCGCTCGTAAACGATGTCGTAGCGGTTGAGACCGGTCTGCTGAAACACCATCTGCACCAAAACCGTGCCCAGGCCCTGCCCGATGCAGGATGCGCCGGCAAAGATATGAACCTTGCCGCCCTGCACCACCAGCCGGACGCGGCCGGTATCCGGAATGCCCACGCCCACACCTGCATTCTTCATGGCACAGCCGATGCCCACATATTTTGCAGCATCGTAGTACGGCTTGACAGCCTCCAGCGTCTCCACCAGGCCGGTGGACTCATCCACGATCTGGCCGTTGGGCAGTTCCTGTCCCGGGCGGATGGCATTGCGGTAACGGATTTCCCAAGGCGTGATCCCCACCTTGTCGGCCATCTGGTTGAGCAGACTCTCAATACAGAAACAGGTCTGGGTCACGCCGAAGCCCCGGAATGCACCGGCGGGAGGATTATTCGTATAGTAGGCCCAGCCGTCAATTTCAAAGTTCTGATAGTTATAGGGACCGGCCGCATGGGTGCAGGCCCGCTCCAGCACCGGCCCGCCCAGCGAGGCGTAGGCACCGGTATCGGCGATAACCTCCGCGGCCACGCCCTGAATGATGCCATTTTCATCACACCCGATGGAAAATTCCATCTCCATGGGATGGCGCTTAGGATGAATCAGCAGGCTCTCCGCCCGGGTGAGCTTCACCTTGACGGGCCGCTTGGAGAGATAGGCAATCAGCGCCGCGTGGTGCTGAACCGTCACGTCCTCTTTCCCGCCGAAGCCACCGCCCACCAGCAGGTTCTGAACCCTCACCTTCTCCGCCGGCAGACCCAGCATTCCCATAGTCTCATGCTGGGTATCATACGCGCCCTGATCCGTGGACCAGACGGTCACGCCGTCCCCCTCAGGAAACGCCACGGCGCACTCCGGCTCCAGGAAGGCGTGCTCCGTCCACGGAGTGGAGAAGCGCTGGGTCAGGGTATATTTCGAGCGGGCAATGGCCTCCGCCGGGTTTCCCCGCTGAATATGCTTGTGGGCCAGCAGATTCCCGCTCTTGTGAACCAGCGGGGCATCCGGGGCCATGGATTCCCGCGGATTCCGCACTGGCTCCAGAACCTCGTAATCCACTTTCACGAGAGCCTTGGCCTGCTCCAGAATCTCCTTCGTTTCGGCGGCCACCAGACAGATGGCATCGCCCAGATAGTGCGTAAGATCACCCACGGCGATCATGGTGTCCCAGTCCTTGGTCAGATGACCCACTTTGTTCTTCCCCGGAACATCGGCGGCAGTATAGATCCCGACCACGCCGGGCAGAGCCTTGGCCTCCTCGGTATGGATGGCAAGCACCCGGGCGCGGGGATACTGGCTGCGCACCGCGCTGCCGTAGATCATCCCGTCGAGATACACGTCGTCTGGATAGAGGCCGGTGCCGGTCACCTTCTCCCGCACATCCACGCGGGGCACACGGGCGCCCAGGCTCCAATCTGTCGGCTCGGCGGGGATTTCTCCGGCGCGGAACACCTCCGCCGCCAGCAGGATGGCATCGATGATCTTCACATAGCCGGTACAGCGGCAGATATTATTGCGAATGGCAAAGGCGGCCTCCTCCCGGGTGGGATTCGGATTGGTGTCCAGCAGCCCCTTGGCGCACATCACCATACCCGGAATACAGAAGCCGCACTGCACCGCGCCCGCCTTGCCGAAGGCATAGGTGTAAACTTCCGATTCGAAAGCGGGCAGACCCTCCACCGTAACGATGGTCTTGCCGTCCAGCTTGTCGGTCTGGGGAATGCAGGCCTTGGTGGGCTTGCCGTCGATCAGAACGGTGCAGGTACCGCAGGCGCCCTCGCTGCACCCGTCCTTCACGGATGTGAGGTGAAGCTCATCCCGCAGGTACCGGATGAGCTTTTGGTTCTGGTCCACGGTTACAGATTTGCCGTTCACGGTAAATGTAGCCATCGTGAATTCCTCCTAAAACTCCGTGCCCGATCCCGGTCCCACGGCTCAAAATGTGAAAGGTTGACCTTTTCTTTTCTACATTATACAATGCTTTTTTTGAGGACGCAACTGCTCATTTTTGGCTTCGTTATCCTATCGTACGAATACCGAATAGGTTCACCTCTGCTCCAACGGGGGCAGCTGCCAACCCACCAGCAGTGTGCCGTCCCGGACCGTGACCGAGGCCGTTTCCTCCAATATGTGATTGCTCACCGCCATAGGCTGATCGGAGCAAAGTGCCGCATCTGTCAGGAAATACTGCATGCCTGTCTCAAACACACCCCGAGCCGGCTCTCCCATACAAAACACAGACACCAGACCCCACTCCACCTCTTTGCGAATGGTCAGCGTCTCGTTCCGGATGGCGGTATAGACAAAGTCGTCGTCATACAGCAAAGCCTGCGCCCCCTGATGGCGCAGCCACAGCAGCGTCTGCAGATTGGCCAGGGTATGGTCCATCCGCCTGCCGCCGGTACAGCCATACAAATAAAATTGACCGCAGCCCCGGGCAAGGCCCTCCTTCACGGCCAGCATGGTGTCCGTATCGTCCTTTTCCACCGGGGCGCAGCGCACATTGTCCAGCTCCTCCGGTCGATCCATGGAGTCGAAATCACCCACCACCAGATTCGGCGTGAGGCCAGCCTGCAGACAGGTTCGGTATCCCGCATCGGCGGCGATGACGGTATCTCCAGGCAGGGGGCGCTCCCGCAGGCCGTAAAATGTGCCTGCGGAAACAATAAAGCAGCGCTTCATGTCAGTCCCTCTTTCCGCATTAATTTTCTGAAGTTTATCACAGATTTGAGCTTCTGACAAATAGGAATGATCTCAAATACTTCGAAGCCCGCCTGCTGATTCAGCAGGCGGGCTTCAACGGGTCACATGATATGCTCCTCACAGAAGTTGTCCAGCACCCGAACCCCCATCTCTCCTCTGGCGGCTACCGGAAACAACGCAATGCTGTCGCTGTCATACTGCGGGCAAAGACGCTTTTCCGGGTCCAGACGAAGGGATTCCATATCGGTGGGGCCGTACAGACTTTTTGGGTTCCGCATTTCACTCACCCCGCATTCAGTATTTGACGCGGAGGCTTTTTTATCAGCGGAAAATATTTGTAAATTTTCTGCGGGACCAAATCGGTAAAATTGCTTCAGGGTTCCGGCACGTTTATGGGAAAGGACGGCTCATTTTACATCGGCGACCGATCCGAATCCTATTATGTGCGCTATCGTATGATTAACTCTGCCGGAAATGCCTGATTGCGCATCAGGTTCCACATCTGGTCAATATAGGACAATGTGTAATAATTTTCAAAATAGTGATAGTAGTAGGAGCCCCTGGACGTCATGACATAGCGGGAGCCGTCTTTTCGTGCAAAGCCCAGCATCCTGGCAAGCAGCAGCTCGGCTCCATAGCAGCGCTCCAGCTCTTTGCCGAAAAATGCCGCAAAGGCATCTGCATCCACGGCTGTAGTGTAGGCCGTCCAGAACAGATAGTAAATCATGCGCTGGCGCACCGTGAACTTCAGTGTCAGGGCGGTGGGCAGCGTGTCCCCGTCGATTCGGGCGATATAGTCCGGAATGGAAAAGGTATTGATTTTGAACTGATCCCGCAGCAATGTGGTGGCGGAGCAGCCAAAGCCCAGAAAGTTCTCCCGTGTCATGGAGGAGTACTTGGGTGTTCCGGGCTTGGCAAAGGTCCAGATGGAATCCCGAACATAGCCCCGCTGTGCACAGTACGCAAGAATGTCCGCCAGTAATTTCTTTTTCTCCGGTTCCGGCATTTTTTTAAATTTACGGCTGGTATATGTAAAATCAATAAACGGATAGATGGCCACATGGTTTGCACCGTTGGAAAACGCGGTGTCGATATCCTGCTTGACAGATTCCAGCGTCTGCCCCGGAAGCGCAAAAATGAAGTCCATAGAGACCGTTTCAAACGGGACAGCGTTCAGAGCCGAGAACATAGGCGCCCAATGCAGGGTCCCACGGCCCAGAATTTCCAGATAATTGTCTGAAAATGACTGGATGCCGATGCTGATCCGGGTCACACCGGCATCTTTCAGAAGCCGCAGGTTCTGCTCCGTCACATCAGCGGGGTGCAGTTCCAGTCCCACGCTCTCAGTGATCTCAAAATAGCGGTTGACTGTTTCCAGAATGCCTGCAATCTCGTTCGCCAGCAGCGCGGGGGTTCCCCCGCCGAAATAGAGCGAAGTGACCTTTTTGCGCACCGCTGACCGGCTACCTACCATTGCGATTTCCCGCTTCAGCGCACGTACATATTCCCCCGCCAAAGTTTCCTGATACACCACCTTGCAGTACGGGCAGAACGTGCACAGACTGCGGCAAAATGGAATGTGGATATACAGCCCCAGCTTTTCGGTATTCTGATACGCCAGAGCGTGGTCGAATGCACTTGTGAATTGAAACGGCCGGAAGGATCGGGTCAGCCAGATCCGGGTCATGGAGGTGATGAGGCTCATAGGCGCTCCTTTAACAAATGTACTTCAGAAGGGTACCGGATTTGCAGACTTGTGCCATGCTTTCAGCCGGGAGCTGAACGCTCTTGATTTTAACATAAGCTCGCTGAACCGTCAAACATCGCGCGGGAGACAGGGCGGCGTATGGGCTTGCACTTCCTCGCTCCATACTTACTACTTTCGGAACCCGGGCGCAGCGCAGAAAGAGCAATTTGTGGCAAGCAATTTCCATGGGCTAATCGCTCCCGACCCGTCTGATTTTGAATCAGGAATCACTTTTTTTCGTATTCGCCCCCGGATAATGCGCCGCTCATAACCGGATGATGCGGCCTCTTCACACGAGAGAGCTTCTTTTTCACAGGATCCATCATTATTGGGACACCCCTGATTCTCCGTTCTGTTTTTCAGATCAATTACAAGGCAAAGTACCATGAGCCGGAAACACCAGAACACCAGAGTATAGAGGTCCCACTCATTCATGAAATCGTTCCAGCAAAGTGCCATGACAAAATCATCGACGCTATGAAACAGAATTGCAAGGAAAAGGCTTCCCCCGGACCGTTCATAAAGCCAGGTGAAAAGCATTGACAGGTAAATCGTTTCCAGTAAATATTCCACAAAACCAATGTCATAGCCAGAAATATGGAACCAGAACATCGGCAAATGCCACAGCGACCAAATACATCCCACAAGGAGCCCGGAAATCAGCGGCCCCACCTTCCCGCGGAGGCGGGGCAACAGAAAGCCTCTCCATCCAAATTCTTCGCCAACTGGCCCGCCAAACAGAACAACAGCAAAAAAGCACAGAAAGGCCAAGAGGGGCGTGCGAATCGGAAATCCTCCAATCTGGTTATTTACAGCCACAGAATAAGTTACTCCCAGCACGCGGCAGACCCACATTGGCAAATACACGGATGACAGCGTAAAGAGAATAACAAATGCATAACAGACAGGCGGCGCTTTCCAGATCAGCAGCCGTTTCAGCAATTGGCGAAAGCTCTTTTTTCCTAAACATGCACCAAGTGAGATTATGCATAAAAATACAAAAGCACAATGTTGACTTTCAATTTCATTGATATACTTCTTTATTGCAATCAGAGAAATAACATTGTGAGTCGCGCTGCAGAGAGGTCTCCGGCCTCTCTGCAATTCACTCTGATTCCCGAGGAACAATGGACCAGCGGTATGACTGCCTGTTCATCCTGCAAATAGTGCTTATAATCCCTATAACATTTCTCAACTCGAAATTATCGCTGCAAACAGGAACATCATATAATGAAATAGAGGTGAGAAATATGTTTGATTATACTGTACAGCCAGGCGATAGCCTTTTCCGAATTGCAGCCAACTTTGATGTCAGTGTTCAGGCTATATTGGCTGTAAATCCCGACTTGAATCCAAACAATCTATATATCGGACAGGTGATTCGCATCCCGATCAGCAATTATCTGTACCAGAGTTACCCTTGGTACTATTTATACCCGTATGTTTTTATCCGTTTTCCACGGAGTCATTGGGATAACAGAAGGCTGTGGCCAGGCGTTTGGCGCGGCGGCAGCGTTTGGCGCGGCGGCAGCGGTTGGCCCGGCGGAGGCGGTCGGCCCGGCGGTGGCGGTNGGNCCGGCGGCGGTNGTTGGCCCGGCNGNGGTCGGTAGACACGGGACGCGCAGAATGGGTTTCGACCTTTGGGTACACCCTGACTGTGCACCTGAGTTCCCTTCACTCTCGAAAATGGAACACAGTGTGATTTGTTTCTACACAGGCCCAATGGGTTTCCCTTGGGCCTTTCCACTGATTATATGCTGCAAACTCTGGTGCACCGATTGCTGCCGCACTTCCAGCGTAAGCTTTGCATCGGATTCTTGAAAAAACTCCTGGGGCGCTTTGACAGCTGAGCAAATCAGCGCTGCCGCGTCGCAAATTCCACCGCCCCAATGGCAGCAAGCGTGACACAGCTCCAGAGACGATCTATTTCACGATCAGTTGAAAGTTGCCGCGTTCTCCTTTGTACCGGTGGGAGAGTTCCAAAAAAATTGCCTTCGAGGCGGAATCGATGGTATCCATTTCAAGACTCACGAACAGTCGCCTTCCACTTTTTATGATTCCATCTACCAGGTCGAGAAAGTCGTCTGTAAGCCTTGCCATAGACGGCACCTGCGCAGGCATTTTCCCCAGTTTGCGCTGGAGATACGCCAGCTCTTCCATCTCATGCCGCGGCAGATAGTCTTCCAGTCGAAAATTCTCCAGACTCAGCAGGCCGTCCAAAAAATTCGCCACGCCGTACAGTTCAACAGCCTTGATTCCTCTGCAATTGAGATGGAGACTTTCCGCCTGCGGAAGTTTTTGTATATGCAGCCCGCTGCCCACTCTCCGCAGTTCTTCTCCCGGCTCCATGCCGATGTCGCTGAACAGCTGCATGCAGAAGCGGCGATAGAACTCACTGGCTTCCCGCCCCTTTCCCTGTTCCATCAGGATCTTGACCCAGATGATGGCGTTTTCCTCGTCATAGGGGTCGTTTTTTTCGCTTTCACTGAGGATTCGCAGACATTCGTCCCACTCCTTGCTTTCCCAGTAATCCTTTACCAGGCGTTTCAGCAGGGAACGTTTCTGATTCTCCAGAACATAGCGCTGCATTACGATAAATTCGTCCAGATCCTCGCAGCCCTCAAAGAAAAGCCCCGCAAAAAAGTCCCCCTCCAGCGATTCCAGCAGCATCTCCCTGCTCTTCCGGTCAGGCAGCGTGTTGATATTGGCCTGGGTGACTGTCAGGTAGTCACAACGATACGGATAGCGCTCGTTGATTTGACAGCTGCTTTTGGTCACGAGGAGAAACGGCTCCCTTTCGTCGCTGAGGGTTTTTTTCAGCTGCCAGAGATTGTAGCGCAGGTTGTATTTGGCAGCCTTCTCGGAGCTGTCGGGCCAGAAGATCCCCAGCAGCTCCTGGCGACTCATCTTTTTACCTTTTTGAGACAGCAGCATCGCAATCAGCAGAGCGCACTTGTTGCTGATCCCTTCTGAGATATCTTTTCCATCCAGTTGGAATCGGATTTCACCCAAAGTTGTTATCTCAAGCATAGTCTCTCCTGTCAAACAAAATGTCTCCCCCTTTGATGGTCATCTCCACGACCACGTCTTTGAGAGTGACTGCGTCTGTTTGGGTGATGTCCCTGTCCAGAATCACGATGTCGGCCTTTTTTCCCGGTGCAAGACTTCCAATCTCCCGCTCCCGGCACAGGGCAATGGCTCCGTTGTAGGTATACATTCGCAGGGCTTCCTGTAGTGTCACTCCGTTTTGGGGCACGGGGTGGTTCACCGCGTAGTGGATGCCCAGCATGGGATTGAACTCGGTGACATCGCTGTCTGAGCCGCCGCAGAGTACCAGCCCCGTGTCAATGATTTTTCGGAACCGGTTCGTTTGACCGTAGTGATCACCCAGCCGCTGCTGATACATGCCGCCCACACTACCCCAGTATCCCTCATACGTCGGCTGCATGCACAAAACAATTCCCAGTCTCTCTGCCCGCTCCATCTGCGCTTCGTCAATCAGCTCTGCGTGCTCGATGCGATGGCGCATGGACTTGACATCAAATAGCGCATTGGCTTTTTCAAAGGACAGCAGCGCCATCTCAATGGCCGCATCTCCAATCGCATCAAAGGAAACCTGCAATCCATGTTCACAGCACCGCTCCACAAAATGATCAAGATCTTCCTGGGCGAAGAAGAGCACACCGCGCTTTTCCGGCGCATCGGCATACTCAAAGCTGAGGGCTGCCGTCCGGCTTCCCATCGTGCCATCCAGATACAGCGCGCCGCCGATACGGCGCAGATTCTTGGAGAGAACCCGGGGGATATCCACCGTTTGATAGAAAATATCCATGGACACCGGGTAATCCTTCTTGTGCTCATAGAGAAACTCACTTGCCACATCCGTGTCGAAGTTATTCTTGATATTTTCCCCCTCCATAGCGGCGAGGGAGGTGATGCCCCGGCGCAGGAGATTCGGCATCAATTGCTCAACGGCAAGTTTTCTCTCCTTTTCGGTGGAGGACTGGATGATCTGCTTGTCCAGCTTTGCACCAGCCTGCTTGCCAAAGATCCCGGTGGGCACATCCATGGCATCCAGCTCTACGCCATTCAGCGTAAAAGGTGTTTTGAAATACAAAATCGCGTAGGTATTCAGCATCAGCACATGGAAATCCTGTGAGTAAATGATGAGGGGGACATTGGAGCAATACCGGTCCAGGATCGTCCGGTCCGGGAAGCGCTTTTCTTCCAGTCTCGTATAGTCCAAGCCGACGCCCAGGATCATGTTCTGATCGGCTTTTTTTTCTACCGACCGGATGGTTTTTCCAACATCCTCAAAATTTTTCGCCCGGCTGAAATCAAGGCGAAATTCGTGTAGGGCTGTGGCGACGACATGAAAGTGGTTGTCGATCAAGCCGGGTAGTACGGTGTTTCCGCCGGCATCGATCATGAGTGTTCCGTCCGGCGCATATGGCTGGTAACTCTCTCCCTGACCCAGAGCGAGGATGCGGTCATCCTCCATGGCGACCCAGCCGTCACTGAAACTCTCCTCTCCGGTTTCCCCCGCGATTAAGAGGGAGCCGTGTAAGATCAATTTTCTTCTCTTCATCCTTATTCCCTCGCAAACGATTTTAAAAGTCTTCTAATCCGTTTGATGACAAAATTATAGCAAATTCAACGGTACTACTCAATACACCTTCCCTTGAAATTCCTTGGCAGATATAAAACAGGATGGACATCCGCACCGTGGTGCGGATGTCCAATCGGAGATGGATTACTTTTTTTCAAATACAATCTCACCGCCCACCATCGTCATCGTGGGGGAGACATCTTTGATCTGCATCGGATCGATGGTGAAAATGTCCTGATCCAGCAGAACCAGATCGGCGCAGTAGCCCGGCTTGATGCGGCCCTTGCGGTCCTCTGCAAATTCTGCATAGGCGCTCTCCGCTGTGTACGCGTCCATAGCAGTTTCCACGTCTACGCACTCCCCGGGGTAGAACCCGCCTTCCGGTTTGCCGTCCTTGCCTTTTCTGGTCACAGCCATATACAAATTGACGAGAGGGTTGCAGGTCTCTACCGGGCAGTCGGTGCCATAGGACAGATGAGCCCCTCTGCGCAGCATCGTGCCGAACGCGTAGGAAGTGGAGGCCAGCTCCTTCCCGCAAAGCTCCTCTACAATGTGCATATCATAGTCGATGAATATGGGTTGGGCAAACACAAGGATCCCCTTCTCGACAATGCGGTCGATCAGGGCCCGATCGGTGATCTGGCAGTGGATGAGACCGTGTCTGAGTTGATTCTCGCCGTTCACAAAGGCACGTTCATAGCAATCCACGGTCTTTTCGATGGCCGCGTCACCAATCACATGGGTGACGACCTGAAGACCGTGCTCCTTTGCCAGCTGACAGAACCGATCCATGTCCTGCTCAGAGATCCACTCGAGACCGTGGTCTTCCCGGTCGGCCACATAGCCGTTCTTCATCAGCGCCGTTCTCGCGCCGAGACTTCCATCCTTGAACAGCTTCAGCGGGCCAAGCGTCAGCCAGGAATGCTTTGAATAAACGCCGTTCCTGTACTCTCCCATCGTCAGATACTTCTCGAAATCCTCGATGTCGTTGAAGCAGACCTGGTGTCTGTAGCGGAGCAGCGCCTCGCCGTTGTCGTAAATTTCATGGAAAAGCTTGAAGGCCGCCGGCCCATCCATAAAACTGGTTCCAACGTCGTTGCTCTGCACGCTGGTCAGTCCCAGGGACACGGCGTACTTCATCGTGTCCAGGATCATCTGATGCCGCTCCTCCATGGTGAAGTCGGGAATCAGATCCTTTGCCACATTGCAGGCATTTCCCTTGAAAATACCATTGGGATACCCGTCCGCGCCAATCAGGAACTCTCCGTTGGGATACTGAGGAGAACTGCCGTCGATGCCCAGCATCTCGATCAGCTTCGTGTTGGTGGACAGGATATGACCGCACACCCGCTCCAGAACGATGGGAATGTCCGTGCTGATCTTGTCCAGATCGAACCGGTCCGGAAGTCTGGCGCTGTCCCGAAACAGATCCTGATTCCAGCCGATGGCATGGAGTCCGTTTTTAACGCGGACAGGATGGGAATCGATAAAGTCCCGGCAGATCCGGATAAGTTCATCGATGGAGGAGGCGCCCTCGATTTGCGCTTGGTTCAGCGTTTCGCCCAGCTGCATAAAATGCATATGACTGTCGTTAAAGCCCGGGACCAGCGTTTTACCGCCACAGTCGTACACAAAATCTCCGCCCTGCGCCTGTGCCAGAATTTCCTCGTTGCTCCCAACCATCCTCACCATGCCACCCTCGATCAGAACAGCCTGCCGGTAATTGCCCTTCTCTACATATACTTTGGCGTGATGTAAAATTTTTTTCACTTTTTATGCTGCCTTCTTCTTGTTGATCTTGTCAAAAACGAAGTAAACAACTGCGCCGATTGCGGGGACGCCGAAGCCAACCAGACCATTGAGGGGATCCTCGACCGCAGACTGAACCAGCAGGGCGGCGAAGATCGCGGCAGTAATGACGATGGAAACCGGGTAGAACCATACTTTATAGGGACGCTCAATGGTGGGATGCTTCTTGCGCATAACGGGTACGGCCACGATGACCAGCGTGCTGAATAACATGCTGCTCACCACCACGAAGCTCGTTAACTGATCCAGATTACTGGCAAAAACCAGACCGACAGAAAAGACGCACTGGACGATAATGGGAACATAGGGGACCTTATACTTGGGGTGCATGTAGGTGAAGCTCTTGAAAAAGTGGCCCTCTGCTGCCATGGCGTAGTACATTCTGGGTTGTGCCAGAATAAGGCCGTTCATGCAGCCAAACATGGAGAGAATCATTCCGACGGATACGACAATTGATCCCGCATCGCCCAGCACCTTTTTAGCCACAGCTGTTCCAAGATACAGATCGCCGTTTTGGATCATAGTGACGATTTCCGCATGGGGAAGCACCTTCATGATGGCGAAGTTGAACAGCGTATAGAGCAGCGTTACGCCGCCGATGCCGATGATCAGTGCCAGAGGCAGGCTCTTCTTGGGGTTGCGGATTTCTTCGGCGACCGTGTTCAGATTGTTCCAGCCATCATATGCCCATAAGGCGGCAACGATTGCGATGGCCATCATGGAGAAAACGCTGGTACCGTTTTCGGAGGCATAGGTGCTGGCTGAGCCGAGGGAGAAGTCCGGGCTGACAGAACCGACGAACAGTGCGGCCAGCATGATAATTGCAATGGGGATCAGTTTAGCAACCATGGAAATACTCTGAACGGAGGAGGCAATCTTCACGCCGAATAGATTGTAGAGCGTGGCAGCAATGATGATGACAACCGCTCCCATCTTCACGCCAAAATCGCTGATGTCCAGGAAAGAAGAGCGGAGTACCCCCATAAGAGCCAGAGCCACGGCAGCCACGGAGCCGGGACCGCCGATCAGCCAGTCACTAAAGCCAGCCATAAAACCCACAGCAGGGTGATATGCCTCGTCCAAATACACCACACGGCCACCCGCCCGTGGCATGGCAGTGCCAAGCTCTGCATAGCACATGCCGCCAAAGAGCGTGATGATGCCGGCAATCACCCAGCAAAGCAGCGCAAGTCCGCTGTTCATACCGGTTCTCTCCAGTACATAGGAACCCAAATAGAAAATGCCGGAACCAATCATGATTCCTCCGATGATGCTTACGCCCCCAAAAACACCGATTTCACGGCTGAATTTGGTCTGCTCGCTGGTAAGTATCTCTGTATGCGTTTCCTGATCCATATCTTCCTCCTAATTCCGCATTTTTCTATGCATAGAAATTACTGCGATTATAAATAGGCAGCGTTTATACTGTGTTTCAAAAGTGTTTAAGCCGCCTTTTTACAACGCAGCGGAGGGATATCATAAAAGTGCAGATGGCAAATACCTAAAATGTGATAGAATCAAGGAAGAAGTACGGTGAACCCCGGCGGTCTGCCGTCGGTCATGTATCGTCGGGCTGCCAGAGGCATTGCCGCATAGACTGCACATTTGGCGCGTTCACATCTGCATTGTTCTTGACTTCTCCAGTTTGCCTTCACGCAGTTGGATACCAGTCAAATGGTACCGCAGGGTATTTCCCGGTTTTGTTGAAATAGCATATACAAGACCCGTTTTCAAACAAAGCCTAGTCAGCGAAATTATTCCCTAAATCTGTCTGCGCTTCAAGCAATCCATCTGATGGCTGTGCTTCAAACGTCTGAATAAAGCAAAACTTTCTGATCATAAAAATAAGTCCGATCGCAGCCACACTAAGCAGGTTGTCCAAAGAAGTTCCTCGATCGATAAGCATATGGCGGGCGATAGCATAAAGCAAAACCTCCAAGGCGCTACCCGGGCTATGCTTGCATAGCATTTTAATAAACTCAATACCAATGACGAGATTGAATGCATACCCCAGGAAAGTCTGAAAGCTATTGGCTTCTCCTGATATAAGCATTGGCACCACCCGCAGTAACGGCCACATACTGATAAACAGTGCAATTAGAATGACCAAAGAGACTACAATTTCCATTAGATTGGTAACCTTGGTCATCCGTTTTCGTAATGTATGTTCATTTAACTTTTGATTAATTTTCACAACACGTCCTCCCTTTCATCAGGCACATTTTTTACGTCACACTCTGTCTCGCATCGCTCCAGACGGGCCATGCGCTCGTCTATGGCCTTGGTTATAAAATCATTCATGCTCTCCCCTTCTGCGTCCGCAGCGGCCTGTATTTCAGCTTTGCGGCCCTTAAGAAGCGTGAGCAACTTTGTATCCCTGTTTTCCTTTAACCACTGATTCTTATATTCAGTTCTATTTGCCATAAAAACACCCCGTATCATGGTATCATATTTTGTGAGTCTTATATACGCCTATAACGCACAAAATATCTTATATAAGATTGTGCGATACGCCTATAGTGATGAATTAATCAAGGAAAGATGATAAAATTACAAGAGCTGGCTAGGCGGATGAACCCTGTTCGGTGGGCTAAGGAACTGCGTCACGGAAATGTGGAAAACCGATAAAAGCACAGGTGGCGGAATGCGTCAGCAGAGCGTCAGCGATATGGAATGCAGCCTTGTGAAACGAACAACGAAGCGGGAAGAAAGATCGGCGAACACCTGTCCGCCATTGAATCCCGCATCAACCGCAGGCCCAGAAAGCTCCCGAAGGTTTCGGACAACGCCATTGACTGGGAGCACTATATTGAAAACCTTATCCGGAGGACCGCCATGCCGTTCTGGATGAGCGCATTGACTTCCGTCATGACCATGAAGTTAAATTGTCTGCACGGTTGCGGGAAACTTTCGGCACGGACGATGATTACCGTGCACTGATGCAAGCCGAGAACCGACCCGATGCCGCAGCTGGGAAAATCCGGGGATAATCAGTATCTGTGCCATGAACCGGGAATACGAACGGCCGCACCCACTCGGCAGGAAAACACCCACAAGCACAAGCATAATTTTGATATGAGCCTGTATACAGGAAAATTCAGCTTTATAGACAACCACAGCACAGCAACTAAGCCCCATAGGTACATTTTGTGTCCTAAGGGGCTTAGCAGTTTGTATTAGCATCTAACCGTACGGTTCCTCGGTTGGCCCTTTTTCTTCATGCGAGTCAGGTAGGTGAATACGGTATCCGGCTCCAGATTTCAATAATCCGGTCTTCATAGCACAGGCAGATAGTAGGTTCATATCCAACCGTCTGCATCCATTGCCCCCAAATTCTCCTGGATTGTGCGATGTTGTCGTAAAAAGCAAACTGCTCATACCTTCTCAGGATCTGTTTCATTGGTGATCTTCCGCTCCAAAAACAAGACGGTGCTCCTGAACCTGAGTACAGATACGGTGGTGTTCCTTATCCAGCATTTCTTTACCCTTATCGGCCAGGATATAGCTACGGCGGCGGCTTTAAACTTTCGTCTCGCGGATTGCCCCCATCTCCAAGAACTGCTCCAGCAGTATGTAGAGTGTCCCGGAGCCAACATTGACCCGTCCACCTGTCATAGCCGAGACACCTGTACCTCCAATACTCGATATTCGAGATTTATTGTGGAGATGGTAAAGGTGATGAAGCAATTGTTTTGTATATCTACTGTTGTTACGTTTGCAGAATGAATAATCACAAATCTTTTGAACCTATGCAAAGATTGTGCTAATTACAATTTTGTCTGGGGATATTTTACATTAACCACTGAATACGCCTGCTATGCATCGGCCGCTAATAACGGGCTGCTCCAAAACTCTCGTTTTGTAACAGCCCGTTTAAACAGTACTATTAAAGGTCAAAAACCACTTCTCGCAACACAATTTCTCCGCTGCATTGCGGATATTGTCCATCATCCCGACCCATGCCATCTGGTGACGGGCTTTATTGTCCACTTCATTCAGATGCATCACCGATTTTCCACTCAGCAGAAGCTCCATATAAAGCCCGTGCCGATGCTCCCTCAAGAACTCTTTGAGCATACGACCGTATCTCCCTCAGTGCGGTTCTTTGGCCTTCGGCAGTTTCAAGGTTCTAATCCATGACTATCCGGTCATCGGGAGTTTTTCTGGACAAAAGTACGCACGTCTCAACGTGCCTTGAGTAGACAATAATGATGTCATGAGGACCCACTAGTTCCTTTGCGGTAAAGTATTCACTTTATTCGTCAATCATAACAACTCTAAAAATTACGCTTCCATTGTCAGGGCAAGACAATTTTCCTTTTGATTTAGGATTGTCTTCAAAACTGAATCTTGCACCATTGAATAATGCAACTTGGATCGGAAAAAGCGCGATGTAAGCCCCACCACAGAACTGAGTATCTGGCGTATTCATTCCTTTACTTCGAATAATATCCCCAGCCTTATATCCACAGGAACAATGCCCCAATACTGATTCTACATGATATTCAAATTGCTTCATAAAGTATTTGCCCAAGTAGCTATTCGAGGTAATATAAGCATTTTGACGCTTTGTTTGTCAAGGGACTTTACAAAATCCTCAGCATCTTTATCTATAAAAATCTTTTTTGAAGCTTCCTTTAAATCATCTTTAGAATTCCAATGCTGTATCATATACCATTCATTCTCTTCATCATGATAAAGTAGTTCCGTATCAATAAAGCCTTTCTGCCTTGAATGAAAATTCCTTTCAAGTCCATCAACAACTCCTATAAATTCATCTTTAGTGATACCTTCAACTGTCTTCATCCTTACAATTTCCGTTATTATCATAACACAATACCTCCTGTTTTTTCTTAATTATAGTAAGAATACAACAGAAATTATTGTACTAAATCGACAGAATCAAATGTAAATGGTATTTTCAATTACTGTATTTTTTTCCTGTCGAAATGTTCTTGGAGATACTCCAGAAAACTTCCTGCACTCCTTAGTAAAATAAGCTTGATCTGTGTAATTATGATTGTAAACAATTTCAGGTATCTTTGCAGACTTATTAAATAGCAATTGATTACTTGCAACCATATAACGCTTTATCCTACGTAAATTTACCGGTGAAAATCCCGTCATTTTAATAACAAACCTTTCAAACATTTTCTGACTTATTCCATTATTCAAACAAAATACCGATATCGGAATATCATCATTTTTCATGAATTCATCAATAATCTCCGCTCTTTTCAAGTAGATGTCAGTTATTCCCAATTCTGAATCTAATGACTCCATGATACTTTTAATTTTACACTGTTTTGTTTCATTCGTTACAGCTACTTTCAATTTATCAGCCAATGATATCGATAAAGAATTCAAATCAATTATTTCATTCTGAGTATTTCTTAATGATTTGTTGATAAACGGATACAATCCGAAAGCATAAAAAGAAATGCCCCATAAATCAATATTTCCTTTCTGATGCATGAAACTATGCCGACCTCTTAAGCCGTTTACATGTAGTTTGGGTGCAATTATCCTATCCGCTGTGGTTTCATATACCATATCGTCCGCCAAATTTATAATTATATCAATACTATCCATCGGCAGGAGCTTATGATGAACATCAACGTGATCTGCTTCAAAATGCCAGATAAATTTTACCCAATTCTTGAGATTATCGTTCGACAATTGATATCGTTCTATCTTAAACAACTCAATTCACCTTTCTTCGCTATACTATTTTCCGTTGCAAAAGGCAAATGCTCTCACAATGGAACGATAGCATCAGATTGATGTCGGGTATGTGTTTTTCGTTTTGTCCGTGCGTGGGAACAGGTCCATAGCGGTTTTTATGGGTACTCTCTGTTCAAGGGAACATTTCAACAGTTTTAATCCGTTCGTGGGAACAAGTCGATATATGGTTTATGCCATAGTCGTTATTGATCCATAGCAGTCTTGACAGACTCATAATCCCAATAATGCTTGCCGTCTACCATCTTTTGCATTGCAGCGTGCGTACCATATGCTTTGATGGCGTCAGGGCATTTGCTTTTGTCGACAGTTGCTGCGTTATACAAGACAACGAGTTTGATGTTTTCGCTATCCCGGACAGCCTTTTTGCATTCATATTCGATAAAGCTGTCATTACTGACGGTATGGCCCGTTTTGCACTTGCCGTTATCGTAGTTCGAACAATATGTACACTCGCCGGCTCTCCGGTTTTTTGTGCCGCTACCAACGATTAGAACGAATGTCTTTGAAGCATCCATCCTCGTTGCAAGAGATGCTTTGATGCTACAATTGAGACTATTGTCTCGTGCTTGAGTTAGGTCGTGTGCGTCTGTAAAAGACAGGCTCCATTTCTTGCCGTCATTCCATGCGTGCAATTGGTCAATAGCGTTTTTATCGCCGTCCCAGTCTGCTGCGATGTACGTTTTAGTTCTGTAAGCCATTATAATTCTCCCTCAATTCATAAAGATTTTTATTATAACGTTTAAAGCCACGTCAAGTCATGAAAGGTGCCTCATGTTTCAAGATCCTTCAATTTTTGCAGGTTTATCTTTTCGCTCTTTTTCTCCCAGACAACAATCTTGACCTTAGACGGATATGTAAATTTGATTCTACTTAATTTGAATGTCCAGATTATAAGCTCCAACAGTTCTTGGTCAGATATGTTTTCGTAGTCCCTAAAACGGGTAATCCCAGAGCCTAATACTGGCAGCGCTAGAGTCCTTCCGGCATAGACTCCATCTACCTCGTTCCAAAATGCAAGCAGGCAACTAATGTAGTCGGATATCCCGAGGAAAGCCTTGTTGTTGGCGTCAAAGCGTGATAGCGCAATCAACAGATATTCTTCTGCCATGCAGACGGTTCCGAGCTTGTATTTCGTTTTCTTGCCCGCCGGCCGCGTGGGGTTTTCTCCTGCGATCATCTCCGGTAAATGTTCGTCTGCAGCAATGATGTCGTCAAGGACATCCACCTGTCCGGCGTAAAATTTTTCGATGAACTGCCCGTGCAGAGATCGCTTCGAAATTATTTTGTCATCTACCTGCGTATCAAAATACTCGTTAAAAGAAATGGCCTTGAGTTCTGCAGTATCCTCAAAGATGTCGCCAAAATACACCTCTACCTCAGAAGTATTTATCTTTAGCCGAATGCTGCGCCGTACGTTTGCGTGGATCAATATCCCGATGTAAACGAGGAGGATTGCGCCAAGTGCCACTGCGCCTGCGATCGGTTTATCCTTGTCCTCTATGCCGGCAAACAGAAATACAATAGAAGTGATTACGCTTATCGCGCCTAAGAAAGCATAGAATTTGTTCAGCACTCTCTTGTCAAAAGGTGATACTTTCATTCAACAAGCCCCCAGTCAATGTAAGATTGGCGGTTGTAATAGTTCTTCCCGCTGGACAGATGTTCGCCATTTACATAAAAGCGAGAAATGGCGTCGAAAATAGGTTCTTTTTTGAAAGCAATATGTATTGCCTCTACACCAGCGTTACCGATTCGCTCGGCGAGCGTTTTTGGCCAGAGGTTGCTTAAGGCATCAACGTCACAGATTGCTGAATATCCAGGATACGCGATAATCAAAGGAATCTTATAATTATCGATTGCTTGCTCTATTTCATACGAAAGAACGCTACCCGTATATCGTGTATCTTTCGTAAGGATTACGAGCATATTCTTTGATGCTCGTAATCGTTCCTGAATCCGAGCATAAAGTGTTACTTTTGCACTTGAGTCTCGTACAGCATACGTCTTTTCGTGGCTGTTGGTAATGTTGAACTCTATATTTTTATTTGCGCTCCAAGCTTGTATGGTTGCGTAGTATTTAAAATCAGACTTGGCAGGGTCAGTTTCACCTAAACCATCAAAGGCGACATAAGTTTGTGTTCGTCAAGTAAAAATGTTAGCAAAAGGTCCCCAAAAAGGTTAGCACCTTGGAGCACCTAATTCTTTGTTTGTGCGTGCAGCGTCAAGGCCTTTTGAGGGGCCAAACAGGACAGGGCCCAACGCTCACATTTTGGAGACCCACGGGGCCAAACAGGCCGGGGCCCAATGCTCACTTTTTGGAGCGCCTTTTCAGCGGGGACGCTGGCGCTGCATGGACTGGGTCAGCCGGTAGCTCTCGCCAGAGAAAATCACAATGTGGGAATGGTGGATCAGCCGGTCAACCAGCGCTGCCGTCAGGCGGTTGTCGCCAAAAACGGTGTTCCACTGTGAGAACTCAAGATTGGACGTAATAATCAAGCTCTTGCGTTCGTAGCAGTCAGAAATTACCTGAAACAGCAGTTCCGCGGCATCCTTGTGCAGTGGGACAAAACCAATCTCATCAATCACAATGAGCTCCACTTTTTTCAGCGTACTGAGATAATTGTTCAGCGTGCCCTTGTTGTTCTTTTCCAGCAGGATATTGGCAAGGGACGCCGCTGTATAAAAGCGGACACGCCGCCCTTCCTGGCAGGCTTT